>Ga0190265_10000017_pt1 | contig 216783 bp, 191 predicted proteins | sample Popmic124T_FD_133135 | JGI IMG/M metagenome (GOLD analysis project Ga0190265, IMG submission 133135) | Populus adjacent soil microbial communities from riparian zone of Indian Creek, Utah, USA - 124 T | ecosystem: Environmental > Terrestrial > Soil > Riparian zone | place: USA: Utah...
GAGAATAATTCAATGCCATGAGTGAATCTAGAGCGAGAGATTTTTCGACTCCGCTCCGCTTCGCTCAGAATGACAACGAGGATGCAAGGGCGCTCGTCGCGGCGAGCGCCTCCACAACATTATTCCAGCGGCGCGCGCACATCATCGGTCAGCAGCCGGCCCCACAAGCTGCTGTAGGGATGCACCGTCGTGACCGGCTCCTCCTCGCGCACCAAGGGCCGATACTCGTTCGCCCACTGGAAAATCGAGCCTTCGAGATTCCGAACGTTGTTGAATCCGGCCGCGCGCAATTTCGTGGCCAGATCGCCCGACCGATAGCCGACCGCGCAATAGGTCACGATCGGAGTTTCCTTTGCCAATCCCGCGGCGGCTTGGTCAGCCGAGGCATTCGGGTCCACCCGCCGCGCCCCGGGCAGGTGGCTCACATTCCATTCCTCCTCTGTCCGCACGTCGAGCAGGACCGGTGGCGGCCGGTTCTTGTTTGCCAGCCAATCCGACAGTTGCTCCGTGGTGATCCATTCCACCTTCGGAAAGCGGTGGCGGAGCGACTGTTTCAAAATGAACCATTCGATGCTGCGCCCGCCGAGCAGCGCGATGCAGGCAACGATCAATCCGGTCATGAGCAGGCCGATGCGTGTGCTCGAGACGCGCCGCTCCCGGCGTGGAATAGGACTGATGAGTTCCATCTGATGAACCGTTGATTTTCCGGCCTAGCTTTGCACGAATGTTGATCGCATTCTAACTGCTCGTGAAAGTACGCGGCCAACATTACCGGACGATCTGGGCGGACGAATCGGACAGCCGCGTCATTCACCTGATCGATCAACGATTTCTCCCGCACCGTTTCGTGATCGAGGAAGTGCGCACGGTCGCTGAAATGGCGGCTGCGATCAGCGAGATGCATGTGCGCGGCGCGGGGCTGATCGGAGCGGCGGCGGGATATGGAATGTATCTGGCCACGCTGGAAGCAGGGCCGGGCCATCCGTTCGAGGACGATTTGATGGCCGTCGCCGCAAAATTGAAGGCGACACGGCCGACCGCGGTGAATTTGGCGTGGGCCATCGAGCGACAGTTGAAAAACATCGCCGCCGCGGAGGGCGTGGAAGAAAAGCGGCGGGTAGCGTTCGAAACTGCCGGGCAAATCGCGGACGAAGACGCGGAATATTGCCGGAGGATTGGGCAGCACGGATTGGAGTTGATCCGGCGTCTCAGTGCGGAGAAGGGCGGCGCGCCGGTCAATGTCCTGACGCATTGCAATGCCGGCTGGCTCGCCTTCGTGGACCACGGTTCGGCCACGGCGCCCATTTACGCCGCGCACGACGCCGGGATTGCGATGCACGTATGGGTCGACGAGACGCGGCCGCGAAGCCAGGGGTCGAAACTCACCGCCTGGGAATTGGGCGAGCACGGCGTGCCGCACACCGTTATCGCCGACAACGCCGGCGGGCATTTGATGCAACATGGCAAGGTGGACGCGGTGATTGTCGGCACGGACCGGACCACCTACACGGGTGACGTCGCGAATAAGATCGGCACTTACCTAAAGGCGCTGGCGGCCAGGGATAACGCGGTCCCGTTCTATGTCGCTCTCCCCTCCTCCTCCTTCGACTGGAACATTCGCGACGGGCTGAGAGAGATCCCGATCGAAGAACGCGGTTCGGAAGAGGTAAACTGCGCGGACGGATGGCACGACGGCCGGCAGATCGAAGTGCGCGTGGCCCCGGAGGGCAGCCCCGCCGCCAATTTTGGGTTCGACGTCACTCCGCGCCAGTTGGTCACCGGGCTCATCACCGAACGCGGCATCTGTCAGGCCAACGAACAAAGCATTCTCGAGCTGTTTCCCGAGCATCGCGGCTCGACGGAGTCTCGCCCTACCAAGAGGGAGAGTGAGTAATAATGGTAGGGCGAGACTCCGTCGAGCCGTGGAAGGGATTGCGGATAACCAGTTGAAAATGGGCATTCACGTCGTAACGTGGGCGCTCAATTTCGGAAACCGAAGCAGGAGCATTTTATGTCGCAACATCGCAGTCTAAAAGGAGCCAGCACGATCACCGCGAAACGGAATGTCCTGAAGCGTTTCGAACGCGTCGACCTGCTCAAGAAGCGCGGCCAGTTCAAGGAAGGCACGAAAGTCATCGGCCTCCCCAAGACCAAGCCGGACGCGTAAGGAAAGTTGAGAAGGTGAGAGGTTGAGGAGTTGAGAGGATCGGCTGCTCCATCTCTCAACGGTTGATCTTCTCAACCACTCAACTCCTCAACCTCTCAACACCCGTGCGCCTGAACCGTTTCCTCGCCGCCGCCGGTGTCGGTTCGCGGCGGCAGTGCGACGAGTTGATCGCCGCCGGGCGCGTCACCATCAACGGCCGCGTCTGCACCGATTTTAGCGCGCAGCCCGCGGAGGGCGATCACGTCAAAGTCGGTGGCAAGCTGGTGCGGAGCGAACGCAAGCTCTACGTCATCCTGCACAAACCGGCCGGCTTCGTTTCCACTCGCGCCGATCCCAACGCGCGCGACACCATTTTCGATCTCTTGCCGCCCAAGTTTCCTCGCCTCTTCAATATTGGCCGGCTCGATGCGCAGACCGAAGGCCTTCTCATCCTGACGAACGACGGCGATCTCGCTCAACGCCTGACGCATCCCCGTTACAAAGTCGAAAAGGAATACGAAGTGACCCTCGATCGGCCCTGGGATCCAGCGCTCGCGCCGAAGTTGCTGGCCGGGATGATGCTCGATGGGGAGAAGGCGCGCATGGAAAAGGTGCAGGCGCTCCGGACCACGCGTCTGCGGGTCGTTTTGCGCCAGGGAATCAACCGGCAGATCCGTCGCATGTTTTACGAGCTGCGGTACGAAGTGAAAAAACTCGTTCGGGTTCGAGTTGGCCATCTGCGCCTGGGCGACTTGCCCCGAGGCCATTGGCGGCCGCTGAGCAAGAGCGAGCTGAAATCGCTGGTGCCAGCGCCGGGAGGTTAAAAAGGTTACAAATGTTACATCGTTACAATGGGAGGCAGGTCGACGCGGCTCGGCCTTCGTAACTCTTGTAACGTTGTAACCCTTCTAACATTCCCCCTCACTCCGCTTCCGCGCGCAGGATTTCCAACGGCGGCCGGCTTCCCACGCCGCGGCTCGCGATCAGACCGATCGCGACCGTGAGCAGGCTGACCGAAGCAGCCGTCACCAGCAGCGGCCAGATGGAGGGCGCGTAGCTCAGTTTGAAAACGAACCTGGCCAGCGCCCAGCTTGCGCCGACCGCGAGGATGATCCCCGTCGCGCTGGCGAAAACGCCAAGCAGGAAATACTCCGCGCAAAGAATCTTCCAGATTTGCGCGCGGGACGCGCCGAGCGTGCGGAGCAGAATGCTTTCCTGCAACCGCTGGTAACGGCCGCTCCAGATCGTGCTCGCCAGGACGATGAGCCCGGCGCCGACAGTGAAGAGCGACATCACCCTGATAACGATGGCCACCTTGCTCAGAATCGAATCGACTGTCTGAATCACGGAAGTCAGGTCGATGGCGGAGACGTTGGGATACTTCGCGACCACGGCGTTCTGGAGCTTCGCGGAATCAGCCGGGGTCTCGACGCGGCTGACGAGGACATGGAACGTCGGCGCGTTTTCGAGAACTCCGGCGGGGAAGACCACAAAAAAGTTTGTCTGAAACCGCTTCCAATCGACCTCGCGCAGGCTGCCGATGGTGGTTTTGATCGGCACGCCCTGCACATCGAAGATCAGCTCGTCTCCAATCGTTGCCTCAAAATCTTTCGCGATCTCGGCGTCGAGCGAAATCGGGACGGTGTCGCCGGGACGGTAATCGACGCGCCCAATCCAACGCCCCGCGGTGATTTTTTCCGTGTCCGATAATTGTTCCCGATACGTGCACCGGTACTCCCGCTGAAGCTCCCATTCCGGAATTTTCCGCCGCGGGTCCGCGAGAATGTCCACCGTCTTGCGCCCTTTGATTTCCGCCAGCCGCATCGTCACGATCGGCGCTTCCTGTATGATCGGCATCCCCGCCGACCGAACGATTTCGGCGACATCGGTTTTCTGATCGGGCTGAATGTCGAAAAGGAAAATGTTCGCCTGGGTCTTCGTCCCCACGGATTGGAACTGCGCGAGCAGGACCTCCCGGCTGAGATAAAGATTCAGAAGGAGAAAAGTGCCCAGGCCCAGCGAAAGCGTAAGCAGCAGGGTGCGATTATTTGGGCGGTAGAGATTGGCCAGCCCTTGCCGCAGGACGAAGCTCCAGCCATGCGGGAAAAATTTTCGGACGCCGACGATTAATAATTTTGCCACGCCCGCAAAAATCGCGACCGCGACCCCGAGCGCCGCGGTGAAAACCAGTCCCTTGGTCAGGGTGTCCGTTTGCGAAATGGCGAAACCGGTGACGCCGGCCACGATCAACGCATAGACAAGCCAGAGAATTGGATCGCGCTTTGTCGTGCGCGGTTCGACGTCGACGTCCGCCCGAAAAACGCGCAGCGGCGACACGCGCCGAAACCGGAGCAGCGACGGCAGCGCAAACAGGATGCAAATGGCAAAGCCAATCAGGACGCCGCGGATGATTGGCTCCCAGGCAATCGCGGTGGGGATAGCGAGCGGCAGCCACGTCTTCAGGATTCGCGGAAAGATGCGCTGCATCGCCACCCCGAGAGCGGCGCCGGTGGTCGCGCCCACCAGGCCCATCGCGGCGGTTTGCAGCAGGTAAACGAGCACCGTTCCGCGCGATGACATTCCGAGACAGCGCAAAATCGCGCCCGTCCTGGTCTTCTGTTGCAGATGCGCCTGGATCGCACTGGCCACGCCGACTGCGCCGAGCAGCAGGGAAACGAAACCAACCAGATTCAGAAAGCGGTAAAGATTTTCCAGCGACGTCCCGAGGTCCCTCTTCCGTTCGGCCACCGTGTCGTATTCGAGTCCGAGTCGCTGGATCTGCGGCACAAGAATTTTGATTCGCTGCGCCACATCGGCGCCGTCGGGAAACTTCACGTAAACCCGGTAACGCGCGATGCTGCCCGTCTTGAGGAGATTGGTTTCCGCAAGATTTTGCAGCGGAATGTAAACCCGCGGGGCGAACGACCCGGCCGCGGATGCTTCCCCCGGCATTTTCCTCAGTGCGCCCGCGATGGTGAATTCCACATCGCCGATCTTGATCGGGTCGCCCACCTGGGCCTGGAATTGAAGGAGAAGGCTTTCGTCGACGAGGGCGCGCCCGCCCGCGCGAAAGTCGACCGCGGCCGGCGCGGGCACCGTCTCGAAGGCGCCGTAAAAAGGGAAATCGCCGGCCAACGCGCGGACGGCCACGAGCCGGGTGGAATCGCTCCGCGGGAAAACGGCCATGCTCGAGAAACGGACCTCCCGCGCCTGCGGTTCACCCAGTGAGCGCAAGAGCGTTTCGTCTTCCGGACGAAACGACCGGTTCGATGCGACCACCAGGTCGGCGCCGATCAGACTGCGCGCCTGATCGTCGATCGCCTGGGAAAGGCTGTGGCGAAACGATCCGATCCCGACGAGCGCCGCGATCCCCAGCGTGATCGAGATCGAAAAGAGGAGCAACCGTCTCCGACTCGACCGGCTGTCCCGCCACGCCATTTTCCAAACGAAAGAAGTCATCATAGGCGCGCGATCCAGCTTGATCTGGGGAGCGCACGCGCCCCCGCGTGCTGGCGCTGGCGCCTCGCCAGCGCGAACTTTTTCGGACGTGCGCTGTCTGTGTGAAACTCGAATGAATGAGGCTGGGCGTCTTCCGCGAAGATCGTTGCGGCGAGGCGCCGCAACCAGCACGCGGGGGCGCGTGCGCTCCCCAGATTTACAAATTCACGTCTCATCTCGAAACAACGTGCATCAAACCGATTCTCCGTTGCGCAGCCGAATCGTCCGCTGGGTGAGACCCGCCACGTCCGGATCGTGCGTCACCAGCACCAGCGCGGTCCCCGCGCTGCGATTCAATTCGAGCATGATCTCGATGATTCCGCTGCTCGTCTCGGCGTCGAGATTGCCGGTCGGCTCGTCGGCGAAAAGGATCTTGGGCCGGTTGATAAAAGCGCGGGCCAGGGCAACGCGCTGTTGTTCGCCGCCGGAAAGTTGGGCCGGATAATGATCGACGCGCTCGGCCAAACCCACCCGCTTGAGCAAATCCAACCCGAGCTGGCGCGCGCTCCGGTCGCCGCGCAATTCCATGGGAACAGTCACGTTTTCCAGCGCGGTCAGCGTCGGGATGAGTTGGAAATTTTGAAAAACAAAACCTACGTGTTCGTTCCGGATGCGCGCCCGCTCATCTTCTCCCGCCTCCCCCAGCGTGATTCCATTCAGGAGCACCGAGCCGGACGTTGGCCGATCCAGCCCGGCACAGAGACCAAGCAAAGTGGTCTTTCCGCTGCCGGATGGCCCCAGGATCGAACAGGTCGCGCCTTGGGGCAGAGTGAAAGAAATGTCCTTGAGCACGGTCAATTTTCCGGCGCTGGTCGCGTAGGTCTTGGTCAGGCGTTGAACGTCGAGGATCGAGAATGCTGTCATTGACGGTGGGTGCGGGTTCGACTTGCTTACGCGAACATGATTCGCCGCGCATGAGGAAAACGATGCCAGCAATTTGCGGAATTGCGCTCAGCCTCTGCCTTTTTTCGCCAACAATTTTCGGCCAGGCCGCGAACCCGGCCCCCGTTGCATCCCCAACAAAAACGATCGTTTTCCTGGGCGATAGCCTGACCGCCGGCCTGGGCGTGCAACCAACCGAGGCTTTTCCGGCGTTGATCGCCGAGAAGGTTCGCGCGGCGGGTTTGCCCTTCGAGATCCAGAATGCCGGCTTGAGCGGGGATACAAGCGCCGGCGCGCTCCGGCGAACCGACTGGCTGCTTCAACGCTCCATCGACGTGCTCGTGATCGCCCTAGGAGGAAACGACGGTTTGCGCGGGCAGCCGATAAAATCGCTCAAAGCGAACCTCCAGGCGATCATCGACAAAGCGAAAGCAAAAAATCCGGTGGTCAAAATTGTCATCGCCGGAATGCAAATTCCGCCAAACCTGGGCACGGACTATGCAGGCAGCTTCCAGCGCGTCTATGCCGACCTGGCGCGCGAAAATAATGCCGCGCTGATCCCGTTCCTGCTCGAAGGCGTCGGAGGTCAGCGCGATCTCAATCAACCGGACCTGATTCATCCAACCGCGGGTGGACACCGGATCATGGCCGATCTGGTCTGGCGAACGCTCGAACCGATTCTGCGCAAGGGATGAGCAATTTCCTCCTCGAAGGTTGCAGCGCTTTGATTACCGGCGCGTCTGCCGGCATCGGCAGTGAATTCGCGCGCCAGCTCGCGAGTCGGGCGAGCTCGCTGGTCCTGGTGGCGCGGCGACAGGAGCGCCTGGAAGAGCTCCGTGACGAACTTACGAAACTTAACCCCAATCTGAGGGTCCACCTTCGGGCGACCGATTTGTCCGATGATCGCGCGGTCACCGAGCTGTTCGGTTGGCTCGAGCGCGAAAAGGTCCCGATCGACCTGCTCATCAACAACGCCGGACTTGGTGATGTGGGACCATTTTCGACGGGTGAGGTCCCGCGCGTAAAGGAAATGCTGACCGTCAACGTCACAGCGTTGACGCTGCTGACACGATTGCTCCTTCCTGGGATGATCGCGCAAAGGCGCGGCGCAATTCTCAACGTCAGCTCTTCGGCCGGCTTCCTGCCCATCGCAGGATTTGCCGTCTACGCCGCGACAAAAGCGTACGTCACGAGTTTCTCCGAAGCGATTCGGGCCGAACTGCACGGCACAGGCGTAACCGTGACTTCGCTTTGCCCGGGTCCAGTGCCGACGGAGTTTACCCAAGTCGCGGCGCGTCGCGGCGCTAAGCCCGATCGAAGCCCGGAGTTCGTTCGCGTCTCCGCCGAAGAAGCCGCACGCGCCGGACTCGCCGCGATCGAGCACGATCGTCCCCTTGTCATTCCCGGCTTCATCATGAAACTCGGAATGTTTCTCGTCCGCATCATGCCGCTTTCGATCCTTCGGCTGGCCTCACGTCTTTCGGCGAAATCATTGCAGGACGTTTGAAAGCCCGGCCTCGGCGTTTCGCCTGCGTTACGGCTATGAAAAGCCAACCGATGCGCAACGGCTGACACCCGCGCTAGACTCACTTCTTCCGCGGATCGTCGGCCGGGTTGACATAGGTGATGCCCCACGGGCCTTCGGCGTTAACCTGGATGATCGTCTCTTCCTTCGCGAAACCGAACATCGGACACCCTTTCGGGAAAACTGCCACGCTGCCTACCGGCATCTCTTTGAGCGCGGCCTTGTCGAACTTCTCGCCCTCGCCCATCGCGAACGCGCCCGAAATAACCGTCACCCTTTCATACACCGGGTGCGTGTGGGGAGCGATAATGCCTCCCGCGGGAAGCTTGATTCGGAATCCGATGGGCTCGGCTTTCTTCATATCGCCATACAGAATGCAGACCTTCATTCCCGCGGGCAAAGCCGGACTGTCCGTCCATTGCATCTTCGAGGCCTGCATGATAACCGGCTTGTGCTCCTTGTTCTCCGGATCGGCCGCAAAGGATGTTGCGGCCAAGGCGGCCAGCCCGATGGCAAACATAAATGTAAGCAATGGTGCGGCGCTCATGATGCTTTTCCTGCTTTCGCGTGTGGTTGTGTTCATGTGTTTGTTTTGTGGTTCTTTGCTGCTGTGTGGACTCTCTGATCGTCTAATGAGAGCGAGATAAGCATCGGGGACTCCGACTGAGCCGCCGGCTCAGGCCTTTGCAATCTCAACGTACTCTGCGCTCGATGAGGGCTCCGGAATGGCAAGCCCATCGCTCGCCATCTCCTCAAGGTGGAACTGAATTGCCTCCCGGATCAGGCGGATTACCTCGTCGCGAGTCTCCGCTGCCGCGACGCAGCCCGGTAAATCCGGCGCATAGGCGCCGTAGCTCGTTGGACCGCGTTCAATGACAATAGCGTAGCGCATGAAAATCAGTGTTTCAGCCCAGCTTGCTTGAGGACACTGTTAAGGGTGCCGCGTGGTATGTCAACGTTCGGGTGACCGGCAATGGTGACGAGGCCCGGCTTTCGCGAGTGCTTGAACTGACGATGACTGCCGCGCGTGCGAGCGAGATACCATCCGTCGATCTCCACGAGCTTGATCACCTCGCGAATCTTCATTGCGGTGCATACCGGCGGCTATGCCATGAGTCAACGCATGGCAATATCTGAGAAGTCGCACGCACCGGACACGCGGATAACTAGGAAATGGAATCATGCTCTGGGCATGGGACGGATAGGGAATGTCAAAATATTTAGACGCGACCCCGCTCCGAGACTCTACCCTCTACGAAAAGGAAAATGCTGCTACCGATCGCTGCCGGTCACATGAGCCATCGTACGCTCAAACAGGAAATTTCGGATAGGAACAGGCTGACGAACGAGTGCTGAAGAAACTGCCAGACCGCATCTGCGCAGAGGACACCGATCAACACAATGTGCCACGGAAAGAAAATCAGCAGCACCGGAACGGTTGGTTGCGATATGAATGTCGGCCAAGCCGACCATTCGAGCGCGCGGAGGTGAATCCAGCGCTCTTTCTCCTCGGGCGTGTATGTGCTGTAATCTTGCAATCTGTATTATGCGAACGATGCCTAATTAGCCTTAGAGACGTCATCTTCAAAGACGATCATCGCTTGGTCGTCTGCCGCCAATCCATCCTTCTTCGCGCCGTTGTACTGCGCCACCAAAGGGCTTAGCGTTGAGGCCAAGAGTCGTTTGGTGGTTACGAGGTCTAACCTCTTTTCGTCGTCCAAACGCGCGATCAGACGTTGCTGATCGAGCTGGGAGATGGTCACGGCAACGTCTTGGTCCGCTGTGCGGTGCGTGAGATGAAGCTCGCCGATCGCGGTGGACGCTTGATGATACGGGATCTCGGCGATCGGATAAACGTTCGGCAACTCGGCCGCGGCGGTCCGCAGACAGTGAAGCAAGGAGTGCGCATCGATCGAACTGTAAACGTATGCTTTCATTTTTGCATGTGCTGGAAGTGGTTAGACCTGCGGGATAAGCTCCTGTGGAATACCGCACAGTTCTGTGATGTAGTTGTCGATCGCATGATAAAGAGCATCAACCTGATCAGATGTTATGAACATCAGTTCGCCATGTCGAAACCATCTTAACGTCTTCGACCGCTCTACCTTTTCCGTAGCGATTCCCGCGTGATGCACGATCGCGTGCCGTAGTTGCCTCAAGTCGTCAAATAAATCAGACTGTAGCGCGTTCTTCTCGGAATGACCTAGAGCGAGCGCAAGTTTGAGACGGTACACGTCCTCCCAAGCTCCGTATAGCAACGCGGTCATCATATAGCCCAGCAGTCGTGCATCCGGTCCGTCGACAGCAGTTCGCCGCTTGAAATCGCCCTGCGTTGATCGCTGCAGGAGTCTTTGTGGCTCCTCTGTAGTGGCCTCAAATTCGTGACTAAGAGTTTGGGTGTCCATGAACTCCTCTGACGTTTGTGCTGCGTCTTTTCCTTTGAGTTCCGCAATCTTTGCATTTTGAAACTCCACGAGACGCTCGCGTACGCATCGGAGACCGCCTAGCGCATCGAGATACGCTCCCCAAAGTCCGTGCGTGAACTCCATGAATTCCATAGCTACCTCAAAAAGCCTTGAATCAACACCAGGAGGCGCGGGTATATTCATTGATCAGATCACATCCGACGAGACACAGGATCAGCTGCGGCGGGCGGATTGGCGCAGGCCTCGCCGGGACAGTTTCTTTGCCATCTCAGAATAAGCGCAAGGCTGTCCGCCGTCATCTTCCTCGCCTGGCTACGGTATTTCTGCGAGCTGAGGTGGATGGTAGTGATAATACTCCATAAGTTGAGCATCGAGAACAGCATTGGCCGCTCTACCTACCTTCTCGCGCTGCCCGTGAAGATCCGCGAGCAGGTGCAGGAGTTTTTGAACACGCAGAATAGATTTCGGATCTTTGCGCTTCGCGAAGCGCCTAATGATCGGAAAGAGCAAATGCCAAGCCTTCACCTCGGCGGACAACCACTTGAAATGTTCAACCTCGTATCGACGACGTTCCATGGGTGTTGCGTCGTAAAACGGTGCCTGCACTAAGCGCTGAAACGAAGCGAACGCTGCACTCCAGCGCTGGTGCAACTCCCCCAGGGTCTGTAATGCGTCGCGAAGGTAATCGAAATCCTTCTTGTTCCACGCCATGCGGCACGACGAAACTTTGGCACGCAGCATCTGGCATTCAGCCAACATAGCCCGAGCTAAGTCTGTTTGCTGTTTATCGACCCTCTCAGGTGGTTGTGTGTTCACGCCTAACTACAGGTCCACGAAGGTCTGTTCGCCTTTCTTGGTCTTACCCAGTAGCAATTCCCTCGTTCCCAAACTCTGTTTGGGAATGATGTCTGTCCCGGAAACTCCGTTTCCTTCGCAGCAGCGAAACAGAGTTTCGCGGCCAAGTGCGTTCCTAAACAGAGTTTGGGAACGAGGGGCCCGGAGCTTCGGAGCGATAGAAGTTGAGGGAGTTACCGTAAATTATTTGTACTTCACCGAGCAGCCGTAGGGCTTGGTGCTGGCGTTGCTGACGGGCTTGCCGGCCATCGATTCGTCGAGGGCGACTTTGACGTAGTTGGTCGAGCTGGCGATGTCCTCGGGCTTCGAAGAGGGTTTGCTGTCGATGGCGCCTTGGTAAACCACTTTGCCTTCCGGGCTGATGACAAACATGTGGGGCGTGTTTTTCGCGCCGTAGGTGTGGCCGGCTTTTCCATCGGGATCGAGGAGGAGCGCGGTCGATTTGATTTTCCATTCGGTGATCTGCTTCTCCGCCTGCTCGGCCGTCAGGTGGCCTTGCTCTCCGGGAGCGGAGGAATCGATCGTGAGCCAGACGACGCCTTTGCCGGTAAATTCTTCCTGCAACTTTTGCATGTTGCCGCTGCCGTAATGCTTCACCACGAAGGGGCAGCCCGGATTGAACCATTCCAGGACGACGGTCTTGCCTTTGTATTGCGAGATCGATTGGGGTCTGTTTTTCGAATCGGTCACGGAAAAATCAGGCGCCGCGGCGCCGACGGCGGGTGAATCGGCGGCGAAAAGAGAGGTGGAAGCGAGGCAGGTCAGGGCGATCAGGAGCAGTTTTGTTTTCATATTTTATTCAACAGCAACTTGAGGTGTGACGGTTTCGAATTTTTCCAGGATCATGCTTTGCGTGAGCAACTCCGGAAAGACAATGGGAGCTTTGCCCGCCGGGTAGAGCACATACAATGGGACACCCGGCCGGCCAAATTGTTGCAAAATTTTCGTGATCGCGGGATCGGCATTGGTCCAATCGGCTTTGATCTTGACGATCCCCTTGCGTTGAAAGACTTCGCGAACCGCGTCGCTTTCGAGCACGGTCGATTCGTTGAATTTGCAGGTCAGACACCAGGCGGCGGTGAAATCGACGAAGACAGTGTGGCCCTGATCGATCTCGCTCTGGAGACGCTCGGGCGTGAACGGTTGCCAGTCGCCCGCGAGCGGCGCCTCACCGGACGGGACCGTGGTCTCCTTGAATTTTTCGCCGAAATAAAGGCCGCTGCCGATTACGAGCGCGAGCACGAGCACGAGGGAGACGAGGCGGGCCGTGGATGATGCCGTGGGGACGATGAAGGAGCCTTTGATCCAGCAGGCCAGGCTCAAGACGAGCAGGAAACAGGAAGTCCAAACGATCGCTTCGACGCCGCGCTGCGCGCCGATGACCGAAAGCAAAAAAAGCAGGGTCGCGAGGAGAAAGAAACCCATCAGTTGCTTCACGCGCTCCATCCAGGCGCCGGGCTTCGGCAGCAGCCGCAACCAGGCGGGTTGGGCGGAGAGCAAGAGATAGGGCGAGCTCATACCGGCGGCGATGGCGAGGAACATGGCGAGAATCACCCAGCCCGGTTGGGTGAAGGCAAACCCGAGGGCCGTCCCAAGAAAGGGCGCGGTGCACGGAGTCGCGAGCACGGTGGCGAAAACTCCCTGGAAAAACGAACCGGCGTCCCCTTCTCCCGCGGTCCACCCGAGCAGGCTGCGGTTCGCGGTTTGCGGCAGTGAGATTTCGAAGACGCCGAACAAATTCAGCGCGAAAACAAGCACGACCGCGCTCATGAAAACGACGAAGTAGGGGTTCGTGAATTGGAACGCCCAGGTGATTTCGCGGCCGAGCGATTTCAAGACGATGAGCAGGAGCGCCAGCCCGACAAACCAGGCGAAGATTCCGGCGATAAACGCGAGCCCGCTCCGCAAGATACGGCCCCGGCTCTGGCCGGCGTGCTGAATAAACCCGAAAATCTTGAGCGAGATGACGGGCAAAACGCACGGCATCAAGTTGAGGATGAATCCGCCCAAAAATCCGAAGAGGAGGAATTTTCCGAGGCCAGAAAGGTTGGGAGCCGGTACGGAAAGAACTGCGGCCGGCGCGGGGCCAGTTCGGCTGAGCGTCCACGCGTTGCGGCCTTGCCCGGTCGCATCCTGGCCGAAGACGACGATGCCGTTGAGCGACGATAATTTTGGATCCTGGGTCTCAATCGGCACGCGGAACGTGACTTTCCCGGTGGTCCCGCGTTCGATCTGGGGGTGACCCACCACCACCTTCTCGTCCGGCAACGGAAAAAAATCGGCGACAGGATAATTCGCCAGCGCGGCGCTTTCGACGGCAAGGAGGAACTCGGAACCGCTTCGCGTCCAACGGGCGCTCGCGACATTATTCTCGGGCCAATCCTGCGGAAGCGAGCGCCGGTAGCGGGCGAAAAACTCCTCATTCGCCGGGGCGTTTTGGTCGGCGACCGGAAGCTCGAGCTGAGGCTTGGCCCCGCCCGGAATGCAGATCTTTTCGCAGACGAGCCAGTTCACCTGGGCGGCCAATTTCACTGTCGATCCGGTAAGAGATGCCGGCGGAGTCAGCTCCTGCATGAGCAGAACTTCGTCATGATAACCGTAGATTTGGATATCACCCGGTTCCTTCAGTTTCAGCGGGATCGGCCATTGGATTTCGCCGACTTTCCAATCCGGCGGCAGATCCCATTTGATTTCCGTGGGCAGGCCGGCATCGCCGGGGAATTTCCAATACGTGTGCCAATGGGGTGCCATGCGCAGGAGCACCCCGACCGTGATGGGCTCGCCCGGAACAATCGCGGTGGCTTCCGCCATCAATTCGGCCCGGACGAGCTCCCGTCCCTCGTAGGTTTGCCCGCGGCCGGTCTGCGCCAGGCCGATGAACAACGCGATCGCGAGAAGAGCGTTGCGCAATGGACGCGATGCGATCATCCCGTTACCTACCATCAGCGCATCCCCGCGGCAACGGGCCCGCCCTGGCTCGCAGTCTGCTCTGATTTAGCGCATGCGAACCGCTCTCATCCTATTTCTCGCGGGTGCCCTGGGCTGCGTTTTCCTGGTGCAAAGGCATCGCGAGCACAAGGCCGAAGCCGCGGTGGCCGCCGCCCCTCAAAGCGCGACGCCGCGCCCGGTCAGCGAACATAATTGGGCCAAGCGCGCGCTCGATACCACCGCGAAGGTAACCCGCGAGGTCGAGAAAACGCGGCGGGAAGACGGAAACCGTTAAGCGAGCGGGAGCGGCGGAACCAAGGCGGCTCGACAGAGTCTCGCCCTACCAATCAACTTCCCAGCGAAGGCGGCTCGACGGAGTCTCGCCCTACCAATCAGTTTCCCAGCTGGGCCAGTTTTTGACGAATGGCCGATTTGAAATCGGCCGCTGAGAGAGCAGGCCCAACAGAAGCGGCCTCCTCATCGGAGCCGAGTTTGGCCACATTCGCGAGCGAAGCGCCATTGTCTTTCGCGACAATTTCGCGGCCTCCTGCGCTCGTCTGAACGCGAAACCGCCCATGCATGATCCCGACGAGCGGGATGAACTGGCTGTTATTCTTCTCCACGAAAAGGATATCGCGATCGCCCACCTTGAATCTGGGGGCATCGGCTACTTCCTGGGTTTCGTTACCCACGGTCCCTCCGAGCATGCGGATGGTGTAACTCTTCCCGGCCGCGCCCTTGATCGCATCTTCGACCTTGAAAGTGACGTAGCTGACGATGTGGCGCTGCGCTCCTTCACCCATCCACTGCGAACGTGTCTCCGTGACCGTGCCCTGGAAAATGAATTCCGCATCTTTGACGAGCTGGTCGAAGGTGGGCGGAATGACCGTTGTGGCGTGAGCGCTCACCAGGGCAAGTCCAGCGCACGACATCAGAAAGAGAGAGCGAAGCAGTTTCATAAGCGAGAGTTCAAAGCGAGCAAGCGTTGCGATATTTTCTCCAAGGCAACGCCGAAAATTCGCACGGCTATTGCGCAAAATCCAGGGTGCTTGCTCATGGGTGTTCACGGATCGAGATCGTAAACTTCGACCAACCCCACCCCGGACGCGTTGTTCACGCCACGGACGATCGCGGTCCAATTTCCCGGGCCCAAAGTCGCGATAACCGCCGACTCTAAATTATTCGAGGGCGGTATGGTGGTGGCAATGATTTCGCCGGCCTGCCCGCCATTGCCCCAGTCATCATTCTGAGCGAGCAGGTTTCCGTTGCCGTCGTGCAAAGCCAGAGTGGGATTCGCTAATACCCCCGCGATTGGGTCGGGCCCGCCGGCAAGCGACGGCCCCAGCGCCCGGACAATGACTCTTTTTACCCCGGCCCCTTGGACGATCAGACCGCCAATCATCGGTTCATCCCCGACTCCGACGCGGCCGCGCGTGGAAATATTGACCAGCCTAGTCAGGTTACCATCGAACTCGTACGCCTCCACCAGGCCGATGCCTTGTCCTCCGCCATATCCGCTCACCACCGCCGTGTAATTTCCGGGCGAAACGGTAGCGACAATCGCCGACTCGGTTGGATTGCCCGGAGCCAGGCCGGTCGCGAGGATTTCGGACATGTGGCCACCCGTCGGCCAATCATCGTTGGTCGCGATCAAACCGGCTGGACCATGCAATTCCAAAACCGGATCGGCCATGGCGTTCGGGAGGCCAAGCCCGGCCAGGGACGGTCCGATGGCGCGCAAGACCAGTGTCTTCGGCTGCGTCCCACTAACGATGAAACCGCCGATAAGGACGTTTTGGCCGACACCGACTCTTACTCGCGTGGAGATATTCGCGAGGTGACTCGGGCCGGAAGGCGTGGGCGATGGCGTAGGAGTGGGCGTTGGCGTGCCTGAAGGCGCGCCGTACAAGGCGTGTCCACCCGCGATATCGTCAGCCGCCAGGACGTCCAGGTTGCTCATCAGGGAGTTCATGATCGCCACCACCTGCTGTCCGCTGCCGTCCGGGTGGCCGAGGCCGAGGCCGTGCCCCAACTCGTGGAGGAAAACGCGCCGGATATCCATGATGGGCAGCCCGGGACCCGGGAATTGGAGCGGGCCGCGATACGAGTCAAAGGTGTAAAGCCGATTAAAGAGGATATCCGCTTCGTGCATGGTCGATCCCGAATACCTGTAATAGGTCACGGCGACCGTATTCGCCCCGAAGGGCTGGCCGAAAACGTTGTTGGCGAAAACGACGGAATTCAGTTGATCGCCCGATGAGGCGGGAACGCCCGAGTCCATGATGTTGGAAAGCTGGACCCGCTGGATGTTCTGGTCCCACATGGTTGCGGCTGGCGCGACGGCGGCGTTATAGGACGGGCTTCCGTCTTCAAGCGGGAAGGTCGGATTCCCCAAGCTCAATTGCAAAGTCAGAACAGTGCCGGTTGGCCAACTCCGGCCGTGGAGGACGTAGGCAGACGAGGTCGCCGAAAACCCGGCAATGGCTGCTGCGATCGCCAGGAGAGCGAACCACACGATGCGCCTTGGGCGATCCATTTTTTCAGAAAGGTTGTTCACGATAGAAACGTTTGGCGATGGGCCGAAAGGCTCACGTACTCTCCATAGCAGAAACCATACGCGGAGCGCCCATCGTTAGCAGTTTTCTTACCGTCGGCCAGTAACAATATTTGCCGGCCAAAAGTCACTCCGGCTGATACGAAACGAAATCACTAGGGAACGAGAAAAATCTTGCCCGAATACGGATCCTTTACCTTGCTGCCGGGGCTGAAGCCACTCACGTCGACATAGCCGCCATTGGGATCGTAGGGACTGAAGACATACCCGGGTTTCCCCGGCACGGCCTTCGCCGTGGGGTACGACGTGGCCGGGGCGGTCACGCTGCGCGGCGCCGGACTGGGCGAAGATTTCGGAGTTTCCGGGGGAGTATTTCGGGTCACGCGCGGACTGGGAGCAGGGGCTGGCTGAGTCTGGACGGTTGGTTGCCGAGGTTGAGTTTCCCGGCTTTTTGGCGCGACATTTACAGTTCGGCCGGGAGTGACTGCATCCGACGACCCCGTCGTCGTTGTTGTGGTGGTGGTAGTCCTCGTTTCTGAGCGGTCGGTCGGGCCTTGGACATAATTGGCCGGCGCATCAATCACGCGGAACGATGTTTCCGACGCATCGCGTCCCCCACCGCAGCCGCTGAGAAGGATTGTTCCCAGCAGCAGAATCCGTCGACCGGTTTTCACCGGCTTACTCTTAGCTCGCATCAGCGCCGCTGCCAGAAATTTCTCTAGCATCTCAGCGGGGCAGATTCACCCGGTGCTGCTCTTCACGTCCTCGATGAAATCGGCAATGTCTTTTTCCGTGACCGACCAGGAACACATCAACCGATAAATGTCGGGTTCGATGAATTTGTAAAAATGCCAGCCGCGATCATGAAGCCGCGCGACGACCTGCTCCGGCAGTCGCAAAAAAACAGCGCTCGCCTCGCGCGGAAACACCGGGGTCACTCCCAGGACGGCGGTCAACTTCTCGGCCAGCGTCTGCGCGCGCTCGTTGGCTCGGCGGGCATTATCCAGCCAAACGCCGTTACTTAGGAGACCGGTCCACGGAGCGGCGAGAAAGCGCATTTTCGAGGCGAGCTGTCCCGCTTGCTTCGCCCGGTAGTCGAATTCCCGCGCCAATTCCTTCTTGAAAAATATGACCAGCTCGCCGGCAGCTGTTCCATTTTTTGTCCCCCCGAAACAAAGAACATCGACTCCTGCTTCCCAGGTGATCGCCTTCGGGGCGCAATCGAGCGCCGCGACCGCATTGGCAAAGCGCGCGCCATCCATGTGCAGGAAGAGCGACCGTTCGCGGGCGAACTCCGCGATCTTCTCGATCTCATCGCGCCGATAAACCGTCCCCAGCTCGGTTGCCTGCGTGATGCTGATGACGTGGGGTTTCGGCGAATGCACCCCGTGCTGCCGCGGAAGCGTCGCTTCCACCTGCGCCAGGTCCAGCTTTCCATTGGCGCCCGGCGTAGGAAGCAGTTTCGAGCCGCCGGAGAAAAATTCGGGAGCCCCGCATTCGTCCGTCTCGATGTGCGAATGCTCGTGGCAAATGACACTGTGATACGACCGGCCAAGTTGCGAGAGCGCCAGCGCGTTTGCCGTCGTCCCGTTGAAGACAAGAAACGCCTCGCAGTCGGTTTCGAAGATTTCACGCACGCGATCGAAAACGCGCCGGGTCCATTTGTCTTTGCCGTAAGAGGCAACATTTTCGGCGTTGGCTTCCGCCAGGGCGGCCCAGGCCTCCGGGCAAATCGCCGCCGTGTTATCGCTCTCGAATTGGTATCGGTCGGTCGCGGCGGCCATCGCGAGATTTCCTACGCGACTTACCGGCGCGGAGCAAACCCGGATGATCCCGCGCCCGTGATCGCTGGACGATAAAGAAGCGCCTGGTCAGAAGTTCCGACTGTTACCTCGGAATTCCGCCAGGCGTGCTCCACTGCCCGCGTCCCAACCCTTATGTGCAACCGCGGAGCAGAAAGAATATGAACAGAATCGGAATCGGTATTCCGAGAAGCCACAGTAAAATGTATCCGGTCGCCCCCACTTGCTCGATTCGCTCTTTGAGTTTCATATCGATTAGTCCCTTCCGTCATCATCATTTCGCAGGCCGCCCAAGCGATGGGCGTGTGAACAGGCGAAATTCTCCGGTCCCCCTCGCGCTCGTGCTCGTTCTCGTAATCGTAATCGCTCCCCGCAGATCGATCACGAGCACGATTACGACTCAGTTCGGACTTTGCCGAAGCAGAGCGGCGGCGTTAGTATCGCCCCATGAGTTCTCTGCAAGGTGAGATCGAGCAGCGGGGCGGGCGGATTTTCGAGCTGGTCGACCGGAATCCCGAATCCATCTTCAGCAAGGCCGGCTTTTACCAGCGGATGATGGCGTTCTCCATGCGGGACGAGCATTTCAAGGTGCAAATGTTCCGCTTCGTCGACGTGCTCGCGTCGCTCCGCAGCTCGCGCGACATCGTCCAGCATCTGGAGGAATATTTCGCGGACATGCGCAACGGCTTCGTGCCGTTCCTGGACACCGGTTTGCGCGCCGCGCGCATCCTTCCCTGGCTCACCGCCCCGATTCTGCGCTGGAACGTCTCCGGCATGGCGCGCCAATTCATCGCCGGGCGAAATCCGGATGACGTCATGAAAATGCTGCGGAAGCGGCGGAAGGAAAGGATCGGATTCACCGTCGATCTGCTGGGCGAAGCGGTCGTGAGCGAACAGGAAGCGGACGAATACGCCGCGCGCTGTTTTCACTTGCTCGACGGACTCGCCCGGCAAACCCGCGGCTGGACTGATCCGCTCGGCAAGAACGAAGGGCTTTTTCCGGTCGTGAACGTTTCCGTGAAAATCTCCGCGCTTTATTCGCAGATGAATCCAGCCGATCCCGAGGACGCCATCGCCCATCTCGCCCCGAAGTTGCGCCCGATCCTGCGCCGCGCGCGGGAAGTCGCCGCTTTCGTGAACTTCGACATGGAAAGTTACGCGCACAAAAATACCACGCTCGAGCTCTTCCGCACGCTCTTCGCCGAGCCGGAATTCCAGGATTGGCCGCACGCCGGCATCGTCATTCAAGCGTACCTGCGCGACGCCGAGCGCGATTTGCGCGATCTGCTCGATTGGGGCCGCGCGCGCGGAACGCGCTTCAGCGTCCGGCTCGTCAAAGGCGCTTACTGGGATTACGAGAAAATCAAGGCGGCCCAGAACGGGTGGCGTTGTCCCGTCTTCCTGCAAAAGCCGGAAAGCGACGCCTGTTTCGAAAAATGCACGCGCATCCTGCTCGACAACGAATCAATCGTCACCGCGGCGTTCGGTTCGCATAACGTTCGCAGCATCGCGCACGCGCAGGCCTACGCCGAACAGCTCGGGATCGATAAGAGCCGCTTCGAGTTCCAGTTGCTCTACGGAATGGCGGGCCCGATCAAGCGCGCGCTGGTCGAGATGGGTTATCGCGTCCGCGAATATTGCCCGGTCGGCGAGTTGCTTCCCGGCATGTCGTATCTCGTCCGGCGTTTGCTCGAAAACACCTCGAACGAAGGTTTCCTAAAAGCGAAATTTTCCGACAAAGCCTCCGCCACGCAGCTGCTCCGTGATCCAAAAACTCTAATTGGAGGGACGCCCGCCGTGGCGTCCGTCGAATCTTCCTCCCCCGCCGCCCAATCCCGCAACGGCGCCACGCTCGACACTGCACCCGGGGATTCCTACGAAAACGCGCCGCTGGTGAACTTCGTCCACGCCATCAGCCAGGAGAAAATGTATACCGCGCTCCGCGAAGTGCGCGGCCGGTTGGGTCAGAAATATCCCATTATCATCGACGGCAAAAAGATTTGGACCGACAGCCTGATCAACTCCATCAATCCCACCTCGCCCAAGCAAGTCGTCGGCGCCGTGGCGGAAGCTGGAATTCCGGAGGCGGAATCCGCCGTCGCCGCCGCGCGAAAGGCCTTCGACCATTGGTCTCGCGTCAGCATCGAGCATCGCGCAGAATTGCTCGAGCGCGTGGCCTCCATCATGGACCGCCGGCGCTTCGAACTTTCCGCCCTGGAAGTTTTCGAAGTGGGCAAACCGTGGGCGGAAGCCGACGGCGATATTCGCGAGGCGATCGATTTCCTCCTCTTTTACGCGCAGCAGATGCGCCTGCGCGGTCTGCCGCGGCTCACCCAGCACGTGCCCGGCGAAGAAAGCTACCAGCATTACTGGCCGCGCGGCGTCGCGCTCGTCATCGCTCCCTGGAATTTTCCGATGGCGATTCTGACCGGCATGGTTTCGGCCGCGCTCGTCACCGGCAACACCGTCATCATGAAGCCGGCGGAGCAATCGGCCGTTTGCGGCGCGATGGTGATGGAAATGTTCGAGGAAGCCGGCGTGCCGCCCGGCGTCCTCAATTTCCTCCCCGGCAAGGGCCGGGTCATCGGCCAGCATCTCGTCGATCACAAGGACGTCCACATGATCGCGTTCACCGGTTCGCGCGAAGTCGGGCTTCGGATTTGGGAGAGCGCCGGCAAGACCCTTCCCGGCCAGCTCGAATTGAAGCGCGTCGTTTGCGAAATGGGCGGCAAAAACGCCGTCATCATCGATTCCGACGCCGATCTCGACGAAGCGATCGTCGATACGATTTATTCCGCCTTCGGCTACCAGGGCCAGAAATGTTCCGCATGCTCGCGCCTGATTGTCCTCGACGAGAACTACGATCGCGTCATCAAACGTCTGGTGGAAGCCGCGGCGAGCCTGCGGGTCGGCAATCCGGAAACGGCGGGCATCATGGTCGGCCCCGTGATCGATGAAACCGCTTACCGGCGGATGCTGGAGACGATCGAAGCCGGGAAAAAGGAAGCGACCCTCGCCTTTCAAGGAAATGTGCCGCCCGAAGGCTTCTTCGTCCCGCCCACAATTTTCACCAACGTGAAACCGGCGATGCGGCTCTCCTGCGAAGAGATTTTCGGCCCGGTCCTAAGTGTTATTCGCGTGCGCGACCTCGATGAAGCCATCCGCGTCGCAAACGAGACCGATTACGCGCTGACCGCGGGATTCTTTTCCCGCAGCCCGGCCAATATCGAGCGCGTCAAAGCGGAATTGGTCGCGGGCAATGTCTACATCAATCGTTCCTGCACCGGCGCCGTCGTCGGCCGCCATCCCTTCGGTGGATTCAAAATGTCGGGCGGCGGAACCAAAGCCGGCGGCGGCGATTACCTGTTCCAGTTCCTGGTCCCCCGCGTGGTCACCGAGAACATCATGCGCCACGGCTTCGCTCCGGATACCACACCGGAATTTCGTGCTCCTTTCGGAAGCTAGTTGGGAGATCATAGGCCTTCTCTCCCCCGGTCCAACGTCGGCTTTCCCATAATGAGCATTATCATTTCCAAAGATGGCGAGAACGCCAAGAGGCTTGAGCGCACCGTTATTCACCAAGAGGACTATTTGCAGCAATACATCGACAAAAATGGGGATTGTATTCCCTGCATGACTTGAAAGAGAATTTTCGCCTTCAGATCCTCGCGCGAGAATTCGCTACACCCCGGGGAGGATGCATTGACTTGCTTGGCGTCGATGCCGACGGAGAGATTTATATCATCGAAACCAAGCTTGCGAAAAATGCCGATAAACGTCGGATTATTGCGCAAGCCCTGGATTATGGCGCGGCGATCTGGGGAAATCCGGCGGAGCTTCTCGCGCGCGCGGAAGAACTGGATTGGCGAAGACGGATGCTAGAATTTCTCGGCGGTGATGAGAACGCACTCGCGAGTCTTCTTGCGGCCGTTGAACGGAATGCCAAGGCTGGCCGCTTTTGGTTCGTCATCTTGATGGATCAGCTCGATGATGGACTGCGGGAACTCATCTCCTTCGTAAATAGAAACAGCCAATTCAAAGTGCTCGGCGTCGAATTGGATTTTTACACCCATGAGGGTTTCGAAATTGTGATTCCAAAACTCTATGGTGGTGAAAGCGCAAATGATCCGAATAGTCCAACGCCCGAAAGCGCGCAGAGAAAACGGAGATGGGACGAATCATCATTTTTCGTAGAAGCGGAGGAGCGCTTCGGCGCGGAGCTTTCCAATAGACTGAAAGAGATTCATGATCACTCCAAAGCTATTGGAGGTGCAATTAGCGGGACCGACAAAACATTTTTTGTCACATTCGCTTTAGCATCGAAGCCCATCTTTTCCGCTTCCGGTGATCGAGGCGTGGAAATTCAGTTCGAGTCGCTCGACAAAGATAATCCAACATACTCCCGTAAATTAAGAGAACTCTTGGAGAGGAATAGTTTTCTAAAATCTTCAGACCCGCAGAAGTATCCACGCATCTCCATCTCCGGTTTGCCATCTAGAGTCTCCGAATTCATGCAGCTTCTTCAGAAATCGCTAGACCTGTGAAACCATCCACGACCGAGGGGATGGGAACGAATTCAGCAGTCGCAAATAAACGCTGGTCGCGGTAGGATTGTTCGTGGACGAGTTGGCCAAAACTAAACTGGATCGCACGCACTTTTCGGTGGCTAGGCTGAACGATTCCGATGAAAAAGCGTATTGGCTCGGCAAGTCGCCGGCAGAACGCCTCGAGGCCCTCGAGTTAATGCGACAAATGATTTATGGCTACGACCCGGCTCGCACCCGACTTCAAAGAGTTCTTACAGTTGCTTCGCTCGGCGAAGATTGAATATCTGCTCGTCGGCGGATACGCGGTCGGTCATTACGGCTTTCCACGGGCGACCGGCGATCTCGATATCTGGGTCGCCAATCATGATGAGAACGCGAACCGGTTGGTGGAAGTCTTGCGTAGATTCGGTTTCGATGTTCCTGAGCTGAACAAATCGCTCTTCCAGGAGCCGAAGCATGTTGTGCGCATGGGAGTGCCGCCTGTCCGGCTGGAAATCCTCAGCTCAATCGATGGAGTCGATTTTCGAGATTGCTACCCGCGCCGCGAAACTGCGGAGATAGATGGTGTCGAGGTCGACCTGATCAGCCTGGCGGATTTGAAAACAAACAAGCGGGCCAGCGGGCGCCACCAGGATTTGACCGACTTGGAGAAACTGCCGTAGCCGATGCTTTACGTCGTCGCCACGCCGATCGGCAATCTCGACGACATCACTTTGCGCGCGCTGGAAGCGCTCAAATCGGCGGACGTGATCGCGGCGGAGGACACGCGGCATTCCGGGAATCTGTTGCGGCACTTCGAGATTCGGAAACCGCTCATCAGTTATCACGAACATAACGAAGCAATGCGCGCCGAGCAGCTCGCGGAGCGATTGGCCGCGGGAGAAAATGTCGCGCTGATCACCGATGCCGGCATGCCCGGCCTGTCAGATCCGGGGGCGCGTCTGATTCGGAAATGCATCGAGCGCGGGCTGCCTTATACGATCGTGCCCGGTGTTTCCGCGATTTTGACCGCGCTCGTCGGTTCGGGAATTTCGATGGAACGATTTTGCTTTCGCGGGTTTCTGCCGGTGAAGAGTGGGCAGCGGGAGCGGGAACTGCGCGCAGCGGCGGACCGTGAGGAGACGTCCCTGTTTTTTGAATCGCCGTATCGGATCCTGAAAACCCTCGCCGCTTGCAGAGAAATAATGCCGGATCGACAAATCTGCGTCGCGCGGGAGTTGACGAAGAAGTTCGAAGAGTTCCGGCGCGGAACGGCCGCCGAGTTACTGGCGCATTACGAAGCGCGCCCAGCCAAAGGCGAGATCACGCTGGTGATCAGCGGAGCGGCCTGAGCAAGCCTGTCATACCGAGCCGCGCAGACGGCGAGGGACCTCGCAAGCGGAGATCGATTTCCGAGGAGCCAAGAGATGGCCCACGAAGCTTGGTGGGGGAACGTTCGCCCTTTGCGACGCGTGGCGTTTCGTTGCGAGGTCCCTCGCCGTCTGCGCGGCTCGGGATGACATGCATCTGCAGTGGGCTGGGACAGCAACAAGCCAAAACCTAAAGGTACCCGGTTTTCCGCTTGTCAAAGCGACGCATCCGTGTGAATTTGCGCGGCTTTTCCCCCGAAGTATTTCTCGTATGGCTTACGCAATTATCAAAACAGGCGGCAGACAACATCGCGTCGCGGAGGGCGACATCATCGATGTCGATCTTCTTGAAGGAGAAGCCGGCAAGGAAACCACTTTCGGCGATGTTTTGTTCCATGGAGACGGCGACAAGCTGACGCACGGCAGCCCTCTCATCGAAGGCGCCACCGTCACGGGCGAAGTGGTCGAGCAACGCAAGGACAAGAAAGTCATCGCCTTCAAGTATCGCCGCCGGAAGGGTTATCACCGGACTGTCGGTCATCGCCGAAAGTTGACGCGCATCAAGATCACCGGGATCAGCCTGGGCGGAAAAACGTCCAAGACCAAGAAGGCGAAAACAGAAGAACCCTCCGAAAAATCCGCTTAATCTCATGGCACATAAAAAGGGACAGGGCAGCGTTAAGAACGGGCGGGACAGCGTCAGCAAACGCCTGGGGGTCAAAAAATTTGGCAGTGAAGCGGTCATCGCGGGCAACATCATCATCCGGCAGCGCGGCACGAAATTTCTCCCGGGCAAGAACGTCGGGCTGGGCCGCGATTACACGATCTTCGCGCTGGTTGACGGACAGGTGCGCTTCGATCGATCCGGACGCCGGGTGAACGTCGAGCCAGTCGCGGCGAAATAGCGGACTTGCGGGCTGGAACGCCGGAAATTCCGTCCGCGCGCTGAGGCGTCCATTTGAGAGGTTGTGCCCGGCGGCCTTTCTGTCTTATAACTGAAAGTCTTCCCATGAAATACCAAACCTACATTCTCTTCGGCGCACCCGGGAGCGGTAAAGGCACGCAAGGCCGAACCCTTGGCAGCATCCCTCGATTTTTCCATTGCGCCTGCGGAGATGTCTTTCGCGCCATCGATACGCGCACGAAAGTCGGCCGGGCTTTCCTGGAATACTCCAGCAAGGGCCAGCTCGTGCCGGATGAGATCACCGTGGAACTCTGGAAAGCGCAAATCGACGCAGCGGTGAACGGGCATTCTTTCAAGCCAGACATCGACATTCTGGTGCTCGACGGCATCCCGCGAAATGTCGGCCAGGCCAAAATCATGGACGAACTGATCGACGTGCTGAGGGTGTTCCACCTTTCCTGCCCGAATCGCGAAGCACTTTTCGAACGGCTGAAGAAGCGGGCCTTGAAGGACAATCGTCTCGATGACGCGAACGAAGAGGTGATTAACCGGCGGTTGGCCACCTACGAGACGGAATCGAAGCCGGTGCTCGGTTACTACGGACAACACCTGATCACCTGCATCGACGCCACGGAGCCGCCCGCGAAAGTTTTGCTCCATATTCTCGAAAGCGTGAACGGGGTGAATGGGTCGAATGAGCCAGCAGCAGTTTGAAAATTTCACCGCCTCGAGCCTCTACTGCGAGAAGTGCAAGACCGCGATGCCGGTGCGCGAACGGCTTCTGCTGATTTTGCCGGACAAGGAGATCTTCGACTATCTTTGCACCGGCTGCGCCTCCTCGGTCGGCCAGCGCGAAGTGACCGCGGGCGACAAATTGCTGGCGCAACGAACGGCACCGAGCCGTCCCCGGCGGCGCGCCCCGGCGCGACGGATCCAGCTCTAGCGCGCAATGCGCATTGTCTTTATCGGGACGGGCGAAATCGGGCTGCCGGTCTTGCGTTCGTTATTGAACTCGCAGGAGCACCAGCTCGTGGGGGTGGTCACGCAGCCGGACAAACCGGCCGGCCGCAACCTTCGGATGGCAGCTCCGCCGATCAAAGCGGCGGCGGCCGGCGGCGCATTTCCGATCTTCCAACCGGCGCGCCTTAGAGACGAAGGAGCGGTCGCGGAGATTCGTGCGCTGACGCCTGATGTCATCGTAGTGATGGCTTACGGGCAAATCCTACCGCGCTCGATCCTCGAAATTCCCCGGGTGGCTTGCCTAAATCTGCACGCCTCGCTTCTGCCGCGGCACCGCGGCGCGGCCCCGATCCAGGCTGGGATTCTGGCCGGCGACCGGGAGTCGGGCATCACTGTCATGTACATGGATGAAGGCCTCGATACCGGCGACGTCCTGTTGCAATCGCGTCTTGAAATCGCGGAGGACGAGACCGGCGGATCGCTCCATGACCGGCTCGCGCAAATCGCTCCCGCGACGCTGAACAACGCGCTGACCCGTCTGCAAAAGGGGAACGCTCCCCGGATTCCGCAGGATTCGTCCGTCGCCACGTATGCCCCCAAGCTCGAGCGCGAAGATGGGCGCATGGACTGGTCCGACGCGGCCGCGCTGATCGAGCGCAAAATTCGCGCCTTCGACCCCTGGCCCGGAGCGTTTACGCTTATGCGCGATGCGGCAGGTCACGAGCGGAAGCTGAAGATATTTAGCTCGACTGTAGTTTCAGCCGCGCAGGGTGCCCCGGGTGAAGTCGTCCGATCCGACGGCTCAATCGTGATTGCCGCAAAAGATGGCGCCCTCTCATTGGGGGAAGTGCAGCTCGAAGGAAAACGCCGGATGGGCGCGGCTGAATTCTTGCGGGGCCACGCCGCGCCCCTGCGCGTTGAATAAGCGCCCCCCCCCAAGCGCTGCGTCTCGCATTTTGCTTCCCAAGGCCTTGGCGTTCTGCTGAATATTGCCGGCCATGCAGAGCGAATCTTCCGCGCCCGCCTACAAGCGCATCGTGCTCAAATTAAGCGGCGAAGCTCTCCGCGAACGCGGAGCGCGCGAAAACATTTCGCCGCAAATCGTGCGCGAGATCGCCCTCCGAATCAAAGAGGTGAAAGAGCTCGGCGTGCAAACTTCCGTGGTGATCGGCGGCGGCAATATCTGGCGCGGTCTGTCCGCCAGCCATCGCGGGATGGACCGCACCACGGCTGATTACATGGGCATGCTGGCGACCGTAATTAACGGTCTCGCGCTGCAAAGTGCGCTGGTTCAGGCCGGCGTCGAGACACGAGTGCAAACGGCGATTGAGATGAAAAATGTGGCCGAGCCCTTCATCCTGGGACGAGCGGTCCGCCACCTGGAGCTGGGGCGCGTGGTCATTTTCGTCGCGGGCACCGGCAATCCCTATTTTTCCACCGACACCACGGCCGCGCTCCGCGCGAGCGAGATTCGCGCCGACATCATCCTGAAAGCGACGAAGGTCGACGGCATTTACGATCGGGACCCAAACACCGACCCAAACGCCAGGCGTTTCGATCGCATCACCTTCAATGAAGCGCTCACGCAACGCCTGCAAGTGATGGACTCGACGGCCTTCAGCTTGTGCATGGATAACAGGATCCCGATTGTGGTCTTCGACATGAACAAGCCGAGTAATTTTACCGACATCGTGCTCGGGAAAGAGGTCGGCACGATGGTTTCCGAGTAAGGTGGATCGAGTCCCGCCGCCGCGGGATCGCTCGATGCCGATTCGACGCGGCTTCGCCGGCATTTTTGGCCATCGCGCGGCGGAGCGCACGATCCACCTCTGATTTGGTGATTGCGATTCTGGCGCCGCCGGGTTTCTATTGCTGCCGCCATCCATCCTTCAAACCATGACCGCTGAAGAAATTTTGTTCGACGCCGAGGTCTCGATGGAGAAAAGCGTCGATTACATGGTCCACGAGTTTTCCAGCGTGCGGACCGGCAAGGCCTCGCCCGCGCTGGTGGAAAACGTGGACGTGGAAGCCTACGGCTCGGCGATGAAGTTGAAACAGCTCGCGCTCATCACCACTCCGGAGCCACGGTTGCTCGTGGTCCAGCCGTTCGATGCGGCGACGGTGAAAGACATCGAAAAGGCGCTGAAAGAATCAAAGATCGGGATCACGCCGCAAGTAGATGGGAAAATCATCCGGTTGCCCATTCCCGAGCTTTCCGAGGAGCGCCGGAAAGATCTCGTTAAGTCGTTGCGTCAGATGGCGGAGGAAGCGCGCGTGCGCGTTCGGGCGAACCGGCGCACCGCGGTGGACGAGGCGCGAAAGATGCAGAAAGCCGGCGGGTTGACGGAAGACGGTCTGCGCGACCTGGAAAGCGATGTCCAGAAGCTGACCGACAAGTCCGTGAAGGAGATCGACGAACACCTCGAGCGAAAAGAGGCCGAGGTCATGAAGATCTGATAGCTTTTCCTCTTCCTCTTCCTCTGCGTTCTTCCCGAGGGGAATAGACTAAGAGGAAGCGGAAGAGGTAGAGAATTAGAGCCGCACCAGGTCCAGCAGAAACTGGCACCAGAGATAAACCATCCCGCGCCAGGAATATTTCACTTCGCCCTCCGCGGTCGACTTCAGCACGCCTTTCTGGATGTTGTGCGCGATCTGGTCGCGCAGATCATTCTCTACTTCGAGCTGAATGCGGTCTTCATCCATTGGGTCGATCACGCTCGTCTCCACCTGGTTGAGGCGCAGGAACTCGCGGTGGCTTTGGTAAAGCTGCCAGAATGAATGATCCGGCCGCTGGCGATTGATCTTAAAGCGCGGGGTCAATTTTAACCCGTAGGACAAGGGGTAGTTCCAGGTCGTCCAAATGATCCCGTCATTCGCGCGGGACGAAATGCGAAGGTAGTAAAACGAAAGATCGTTCTGCTCGTTCAGGCAAATCGTCGCCTGCGCGCGATCTTCCTCCTTGTAAAAGAGCCGGAAAAACTGGCGATAATCTTCCCAATCCCAGCCCGCGTCGTTGATGTGCGCGAATCCTTCGTTCTGAATCTCGCGCGTGATATCTTCGAGCGTCGGAAAAACTTCGGCGGAGGGCGGGCTCTTCGGCCGGAGCGCTTTTTCCCTCGGCAAACGCAGTGCGCGAATGCGCGTAAGGATCTCCAACCAGGGCAGGAAGAGCCAGGTGAGCGCCGCGGCCAAACCGAGCGCCCAACTGTCGCTCACGAAATAAACCGCGAGAAAGGTCGAGATGAGGATGCCGATCGCTCCGGCTTTTTGCGCAAACGAAGTCTGGTAACTCCGCAAGGCGACGCTGAGAACAGCAACGCCCAGCGTAAGAAAGAGACCAAACAGCATTAAGGCTCGATTCCGTGCTCGTTTAGAAACGTTTCCAGCTGATCGGTATCGAAATTCGCCAGGACTTCATTGCCGGCAACCAGCGTCGGCACATAGGTCTGATCGGAAAGCTCCGCCATCTCCTCGAACGCATCGCGGTCCCGGCCCACGTCGATCTCGGTAAATTGGTAACCGCGCTCCGCCAGATAATCTTTCGCGTCGACGCACCACGAGCACATCGCGCGGCTGTAAAGTGTCAGTTCGGTCGCCACGAGGGGAATAAACAAGCCCATCCCGCGTCGTCAACCGCGCCTACGGTTTCGGTATTCCCAGATCCTTGCAGATTTTGGTGACGAGCTGTCCAAAAATCTCGCGATGTCGCGGAATGGCGGAGACTTTTCTGTTGGCAGGATTGAAAAACATCGTGTGATTGCCGCCTTCGCGAAGAAAACGAGCTCCATTCGCTTCGATATGACGCAAGAGATCGCGTCGTTTCACATGGGCGTTAGTTCAAACGGCTCGCGCGTAACCTTTCGCCCCTTTATCTGCTGTTCGGCGAGTTCACGATTGGCCTGAAGAACCATCTGCACCGCTTCCTTCAAATTTATTCGCGCCTCTTCCAGCGTTACACCTTGAGTATTTGCACCGGGTAACTCCTGGACATAGCCGATGTAACCACCTGCGACTTCCTCGTAAACAGCGGTCAATTTCACTACCCCAGCTTACCGCCTTGGCCTCCGTTCGACAACAGCCTAGTAAGACTTCGCCCAGACGACGCGACGCGGGCTTGGCTCCCCGCTGAAAGGACAGGTTTCCGCTTCTGGCGGGCTCGAGGGATCGTCGAGCGGAATGCAGCGGATCGTCACTTTCAGGTCGTCCTTGATTCGCTCCTCGACTTCGCGCGAGCCGTTCCAATGGGCCAGGGCAAAACCACCGTGAATTTCCGGCTTGGCAGGGCTTTTCGGCGTGAAAAAGTCGTAGAACTCATCCTTCGTATCGATCACGCGCGTATGCATGTCGCGAAATTGTTTTGCGCGCTCAAGCAGGTTTAGCTGGATGGAATCAAGCAGCTCGACCGCCCGCTTCACGAGTTCCGGGAGCGGCAGGAACTCCTTCGTTTTCACGGGCTGATCGCGCCGGCTCACCGCCACGGTGCCTGATTCCAGATCACGCGGGCCGAGTTCCACCCGCACCGGAACCCCTTTCTTGATCCACTCCCAATTCTTCACTCCGCCGCCGAGATCACGTTGATCGACTTCCACTCTGAGCGGAGCGGAGAAATACATCAGCGCGCGAAGTTCGGCGGCAAGTTTCTCCGCTGCTTCCACGACTCGCGCGCGCGTTTCTTCTTTGGTCGTAATCGGCACAATGACGATGTGGACCGGCGCAATTCGCGGCGGGAGCACCAGCCCATCATCGTCCGCATGCGCCATAATGACGGTGCCGATAAGCCGGGTGGTCATGCCCCAGCTCGTGGTCCAGCCAAACTCCTGGGTCCCGGTGCGCGATTGAAACTGGATCCCGCTCGCGCGCGCGAAGTTCTGACCGAGAAAATGCGAGGTGCCGGCCTGGATCGCCTTCCGGTCCTGGACCATGGCTTCGAGGCAGAGCGTTTGGACCGCGCCTGGAAAACGTTCGCTCTCGGATTTCTCGCCACTGAAGACCGGGACCGCGAGATGATCGCGCACGAAAGTCTCATACACCTCGAGCATCTGTCTTGTCTCGGCGCGCGCTTCGGCTTCGGTTTCGTGCACGGTGTGCCCTTCCTGCCAAAGAAACTCGGTGGTCCGGAGAAAAATGCGGGGCCGCATCTCCCAGCGGACGACGTTCGCCCATTGATTGATGAGGATCGGCAGGTCGCGATAACTTTGGACCCACTTTGCGTAGCTCGCGCCGATGATGGTCTCGGACGTTGGCCGAACGACCAGGGGCTCAGTCAACGGGCTGGCCGGCACCATTTTTCCTTCGGCGTTCACTTCCAGCCGGGTGTGGGTGACGACCGCGCATTCCTTGGCGAAGCCTTCCACGTGGGACGCTTCGCGTTCAAAATAACTGAGCGGAATGAAAAGCGGGAAATAGGCGTTTTGGTGTCCGGTCGCCTTGAACATCGCATCGAGCTGGCGTTGCATGTTTTCCCAGATCCCGTAGCCCCAGGGACGAATCACCATGCAGCCCCGCACGTCCGAGGACTCCGCCATCTCGGCCGCGCGAACGACTTGCTGATACCATTCGGGAAAATCCTCTTCACGCCGCGGCGTGATGGCGGTTTTAGCGGCGGGAGGTTGGTTGGCCATGCGAGAAAGCGGGAAAATTACGCTTGGCGAAATGAAATGACCAGCGGCCATTTCTCGTTCCCCGCCGCAACTTTTTCGCCGCGCCGGGTTATATCATCAAAATATGAATACGAAACTAACCTTCCTGCTCGTTCCAACCCTGGCCGCCGCGCTCCAGTTTGCCCCCACCGTCCTGGCGCAGTCGCCGACGGAAAAACCCGCCAGACATCAAATGGAACGCCGTGCCCGCTGGGCGAACCTGAATGAAGAAGAGCGTTCAAGGCTCAAAGCGGCCCATCAGAAGGCGATGGCTGATCCTGCGGTGCAAGCAGCCCGCGACAGGCTCAAGCAAGCCCGGCGGGAATTCCGCGAAGTAATGCGCCCCGCCATGCTGAAAGCGGATCCCTCCATCCAGCCGATTCTCGACAAAGTCCGCGCGGACCGGCCGGACAAAGATTAGCCAGCCAGGGGAAGGTTCTGGGGCCGCGCCAGCGGAGGCGCGGCGCTTGAACTTAGAAATTTCGCGCGATGAGCGCCGCCGCGGATGATTGCCCGCGCTCGGCGTAGCCACCGGCGAAGTCCATGCTGCAAACTGTCCCGAATCTGGCGTGCCGGCCGAACGCGGCCCCAGCAAAAGTGAAGTTCGGATTGAAAATATTCTTCCGGTGTTTCCGGGCGGGCAACCCGTCGTCGATAATGAGCGCGAGCACAACGCCGCGCGCGGTCGATTTGCCGTAGGAAATGTTTTCGCCCCAGGCGCCGCCGCATGTGCCATAGCGGTTGATCCGCACCCCGGCATTGCTGCCATCGCGTCCCGCATGCCCGAATCCTCCGGAGGCCTGGTCAGCGCAATGGTCCGCGGCCGCCCGGGACATTCCAGGTGAAAAGACCAGTGGAGATTGTGGTGGAACGCTTCGCAAAAAGCGAATCGCCTCGTCCAGGGCCCGTGTGCCTTCCTTCGTCCAGACGCGCGTGTTTCCAGGCAAAATCATCACGTTGCCGTTCATTCGGCTGCGCAACTCCTCGACGAAGGTCGCGTAAAGGGCTGGATTTTGCCGGGCGAGATTCAGCTCGCGAATCACGGCGCCCGGGGAGGAACCGCCGCCTCCGGCAGCTCCTTCTTCCCGAGCCAAAGCTGGATGAACAAGAAAGGCGACGAGAAATATGGGCGTAAGGAAAAAGGCGCGCATTATAGTAATTATAAGCACGTGCGGTGCCAGTCTGGCTTCCGCCAGCCTCGAAAAAGGCGCTCCGGCCGGCGCACCCCGCAGCCGAAGAAGGAGTTGACACTTCCGGCCACGCTCGTAATTTCCGTGCCCTTTCCGCCTGATGAAAACGTTTTCCGCCAAAGCCAACGAAGTCCCCCGCAAATGGTGGGTCATCGACGCCAATAATCAGGTCCTCGGCCGGGTCGCCGTGAAAGCAGCCAATCTCTTGCGCGGAAAAGAAAAGGTCATCTACACACCTCACGTCGATACCGGTGATTTCGTGGTCGTGATTAACGCTGAAAAAGTTCGCCTCACCGGCAAAAAGGAGGAGCAGAAGAGTTTCATGAGCTTCTCCGGTTTCGTCGGCGGGCACAAAACCGAGAATGTTCGGGCGCGTCGGGCGCGTCACCCGGAACTGCTCGTGGAGCGAGCCATTCGCGGAATGATTCCGCATAACAAGCTCGGGCGCGCCATTTACCGGAAACTCAAGGTCTACCGGGGCGATTTGCATCCCCATGCCGCGCAGCAGCCCGCCAACGTCTCCCTCCAGTCCTAGGAATTTCCCATGGCACAGACTCAGGAATTTATCGCCACCGGCCGCCGCAAAACGTCTGTCGCGCGCATTCGCATGACACCCGGGGACGGCAAGATCGACATCAACGGGAAAAGCTTTGAAGATTACTTTCCCACGGTGCCGCTGCAAAACACGGTGCTCCAGCCGCTTCAGGTGGTGAAGCTGACGAATTCCTACGATCTCTCGATCAACACCACCGGCGGAGGGGCGACGGGACAGGCCGGCGCCGTCCGGCTCGCAATTTCGCGCGCGCTCTTGCAGGTTGACGCCAATCTCCGTGGAACGCTCAAAGCCGAAGGATTGCTTCGGCGCGATCCTCGGATGAAAGAGCGCAAAAAATCCGGGCAGCCCGGCGCCCGCAAACGCTTCCAGTTCTCGAAGCGGTAAAACGCGCGACGGTTAGAGGCGCTCGCCTCAACAAGCTGTCGACGCCTTGCATTCAGCTAAGTTACCGCCGTCTTTTCGGAGATGCGGTCGCCTGAGGCGTATCGCGCACGGGCGGGGCAGCTGCCGGGGGAGCAGCTGGCGCCGCTGTGGGCGGAGCGGCTGGTGGCGCCGCCGCGCTCGCGACCGGCATCGGCGTTCCGCCCGAGGCTGGCCGCAGTTGCGCGGGTTGCGTTGACTGCGGCGGCGGCTCAGGTTCGTTGCCCTTTAACAACCGGAGTTGCCGGGTCGCCTCATTGGCCACGAGACTCTCGCGATATTGCGTCATGATCGCCTCGCACACGCGTCGCGCCTCCGCGATCTGACTCTTGTCCTTGAAAATGTGCACCTGGGCGAGCAAGGCAATCGGAGCGGTGAAGCCCTGCGGATCATCGGTCGCCAAACGCTGGTAGACAATCAACGCCTCATCGGGTTTCCCGAGCGACTCCAGATTCGCGGCCAACGCCATCCGAGCCGTCCCTTTGAGTTGATGCTTCGGATACTTATCGATAAACGATTGAAGCGTCGCGTTGGCTTCGCCGAATTTCTTTTCCTTCCGCTGCTCCTCGGCCAGGAAAAGATAAGCGGATGCACCCGCCGGCGTGGCTTCATATTGAGCGATTACCTTTTGAAAATCGGCGGCGGTTTTTGCTGTCGCCAGCAACGCCGCCGCGGTTTCAGCTCGCCGAAGGGAATAAAATCGATATCCACCCCAGGCTGTGACGGTCAGAAGCGCGAGAACGAGAACTGCGAATATGACGTTTTTGTACCGCTCCCAGAAAACCTGGGTTTCCAGCACTGGATCAGTAGACGAAAGAGTCGGCATGGTATGAACTTAAATAGTCGCATCGCGTTCAAGCGCGGGGCTTCGTGTTATGCCACGCGAAGGTTTGCCGCGCAAGCGCGAGCCTCCTGCGCGCCAAAGCGCTTCGGCGGCGGCGCGAGCAAAGGGGAAACAGTCGGCTGGACAGCGATTGGCTGCGAAGAGGATCACTAACGGCGTTTCTTCAGCCCCGCGGGTAATCTGACCTTTGACGAAGGACGCGTATCCGCCTTCAGGAATTTTCGCATGAGCGTCAGCGCCTCGCGATTTTCCGCGGCCGAATTTGAAGCCGTGCAATCGGAGGGGATGATCAAATCGTAGTCCCGCATGTAAGCGTCGTTTGCCGTAAACAGCACGCAAAAATTCCCCGCGATGCCCGTGAGGATAAGCTTTTTCGATCCGAGGTAACGAAGGAGCGTTTCCAGGGTCGTCGAGAAGAAGCCGGAGTGTTTCGGTTTGAGAACAAAATAATCGTCTTCCTCCGGTTGCAGCAACGCCACAACTTCATGCCCGCGCGAGTCGCCCCGCAGGCAATGCTGCACCTGCCGTCGAAAGTCGGATTGCCACCGCCCGAAATTGTCGTTCACGTAAATCACCGGCACACCCGCCTTTTTCGCCCGGTCTTTCAGGCGCAAGAGCTTCCGCGCCATCGGCCGGGCAAAGCGGAGTAGTTGGTTCGCTTCCGGAAAATCGAGATCGTTGATGACGTCGATCAGCAGCAGCGCGATCTCGCACTTGTCCGGCGCGCTGCCGTGCAGATCGTCGTTTCTTGCCGGCATCTATCTCTTCTTCCGGCCGCCGGATTTCTTTCCGCCTTTCTTGCCGCCTTTTCTTGAGGGCGCTTTACTGCTCTTCTTTCCCCGGCCCGAGCCGCTCTTCTTCCCGCCCTTGTCCGATTTGTTCACCGTCGCCCAGGCGCGTTTCTCGGCCTCCTTCTTGGAAACCCCGCGCTTTTCATATCCCTCTTCAATGTGTGCCGCTTTGCGTTTCTGTTTCGATGTATAACTCGATTTGTCACCTTGTGGCATTTTGGCTCCTTGTTGGGTTCATAACCGAAACGTATTTCAGCTGACGGACGGTCTTCCTCCTGCAAATTCTCCGAGTTGAGCGTTGGACGTTGGACGTTGGACGTTGGACGTTTCTCTATTCCAATGACTTCCCACGATAAGCTCTTCATCCCCGGTCCCGTCGAGGTCTCCGCCAAAACGATGGCCGCGTTCTCCCGCCCCATGATCGGACATCGCAGCGAAGATTTTAAGAATCTGTACCGCGATGTGCACCCGAAACTCCAGAAACTGTTCGCCACCAAACAGCCCGTCTTTCTCTCCACCTCATCCGCCTGGGGCGTGATGGAGGCGTCGATCCGCAACCTGGTCGATCGCGGTGTGCTCTGCTGCATGTGCGGCGCGTTCTCCGACAAATGGTTCGACGTCGCCAAACGCTGCGGAAAAAACGCCGAGCCGCTCCAAGTCGATTGGGGAAAACACATCGATCCGAGGGAGATCGATGCCAGACTCGCGACCGGAAAATTCGACACCGTCGTTTTGATTCACAGCGAGACCTCGACCGGTGTGATGAACCCGCTACCGGAGATTTGCTGCACGCTCGCGAAGTACCCCGAAGTCGCCTTGGTCGTCGATACCGTTTCGTCCTTCTCCGGCGTCAAGATCGACATGGACGTGCTCGGCATCGACGTCATGCTCACCGGCGCGCAAAAAGCCCTCGCGCTTCCGCCTGGATTCTCTCTCTTCTCCGTTTCGGACAAGGCCTTCGCCCGCGCCGAAAGGATCCCGCACCGCGGCTACTATTTCGACTTCATCGAGTTCAAGAAGCAACAGGCCGAATGGATGACCCAGAGCACCCCGAGCATCGGCCACATCCACGCCCTGCAATCGAAGCTCGACGAAATTTTCGAGGAAGGCCTCGACGCCCGCTTCGCCCGGCACGCCCGCACCAACGCCCTCGTCCACGATTGGGTTCGTCACGCCGGCTTCGACTTCTTCGCCGAGGAAGGTTTCCGGACCAAAACGCTGACCTGCGTGAAGAACATCAAGGGCGTGGACGTCCTCGCCATGGTGAAAACATTGCGCGAAAAACACCATTTGGTCATCGATCCAGGCTACGGCCCCATTCGGGGAAAGACATTTCGCCTCTCGAACATGGGCGACGAAACCGATGAAACAGTTTCTCATCTACTTGCCTGCCTCGACGATTGCCTAGCCGGTGTGGCGGTAACTGCTTCTTAAATCAATTTTGGGACGCGACTCCAACAAAAAGAGGAAGGGCGCCTCGTTCCGAAAGCGCCCTTCATTTGCCGGATTTTTGCCAGCGTGATTTCTAACGAACGGCTATCGAGTCGCGGAGATCCTTGCGGCGCCAGCGCGCGATTCTTTCTCTCGCTCGGGCACGCAGATTTCGCGCGATCCTGGTCATCGCTCGCATCGTGCATCCATGGCGATTGCGCGGGGGAATTTTCGCAACATCCGCAGAACCGATGGCGCTGTGCTATTTCGGAAATCGTCCCGCCAAAACATCGCCGATCCAAATATCTTCATCGAGCGCTTCCCAGCGGAGAGCTCGACCCTGCACGCGCAAGGTGACTTGCTGGAGCAACTCGGAAGGAGCAGCGGCGAGTCGTGGAAACTTTGAGGCGGGAAAGCTGATCGTGCGCTCATCGGCGAGCTCGATATAGACGCGCCGATCTTCAATCGAGCATCGCACCGCTTTCGGCGCTTCTGTTTCCAGTTCAGCGGTTGCCATGGAATTGACGATAGGCTTCGACTTAGGAAATCGCAATTCTCCTAGACCAACCGCCGAATATCATTCACCTCGGTTGACGGGAATCCATAATTGAAGGCAAGAGAGAGTGGCTGCAGCCAAAACTTCACTTCGAAGTCGTCGCGCGAAACGTGAATCAATCCGAGATCACATCCACCAAAAGCGGAAGGGCGCCCTCGTTTCCGAAAGCGCCCTCCATTTCGATGGCGATAAGCCGAGTTCTGTTCCCGAATTTCTTCGGGTGATGATCATTTATCTCAATCCCGCTTTCGCGGAACGCCCGCTACGCTTGCGCGCAGCGTGATGCGACGATACCCGAGGGTCAACGGACCGGCTGCCCTGCCTCTGTTCTGTCTTGCACCACATGGGGTTTTTCGTGCCTCGCGAATTGCTCCGCGAGCGGTGAGCTCTTACCTCGCCTTTTCACCCTTACCTGACCTCTGTTGCCAAAGAACCGGCGGTGTCTTCTCTGTGACACTTTCCGTCACCGCAATTTTGCAACTGCGGCGCCCGCGTGTTTTCCGCGGCATGCTGCCGTATGGTGTTCGGACTTTCCTCTCCGAATTTCTTCGGAGCGATCATCTGCCATCGCCCACAAGTTAGCACAATCTTGAAAGGCAGGAAACCGGCGTCGAACCCAGGATCTCGCCGACGCTCAATTTGGACCCTTGTTTTCCTGAGTGCCTTTTGAATCGCCCGCCTTCCGTAGGGTTTCGAACCAATGGGTGAGGAAGAACTTCTTTTCGCCAGGAAGAAAACGGTCCGCTGTTCCGATGATGGGCCGGAGGGTCGTGGTCATTTGCAGACAAACCAGGATGAAGATCAGATTCCATAATTTCATCTGGCCTCCGGTTGAGCCTGCCAATAGTCGCCCCATCGCTCCAATCAAACGCAATCCAAAACCAATCGCGATCACCCAAAGGATCAGGTGCAATCCGCCCATGAAGGGAATGGAATCAGTTGATTGTGAAAAGATCCAGGCGACCGGCGCGAACCCGATCAAGAGCAGGGCGCTAAGAGCCACCGCCGCAAAAAGAACGCCGATGACGGTGCGCAGTCGGATGTCGATTCCAGCCAGACCGGCGAAGATGTAGAGACTGGGAAGGCAGATAAGGACCGAAAAAAGCGTTCCGAGGGCGAGTTTGGCAGGCGCAATCCACATTTGGGCGCCACCGGAAAAACTTCCCACGACTACGCCGTAGGCAGCCATGCCGAACAGAGCAAGGGCAAGCAGCCAACCACTCAAATCGGCGCGCCAATTGTTCTGCAATTCGTAAATGATGCGGCCGGGGAATTTCAGAAGGGCCTCGATTACCAAGAGCGGTGATTTGCCGGCGGGCATGGCCTCTAACGCGAATCGGGTAGGCCGCGGGAGTTGCGGGGGTTGCAGTGGTGGCGGCGCTTGATTTTCCATAGGTGATTACGATCTGGTTCTTAGAAAAAGACTTTTTGGATGGCGTGCCAGACATGTTCGTAAAAATTCCCGCGGAGGGGGTCGTCCCGCAGGAATTGCACAGCCAGGCTGGGATGACCGATGAAAGGACGCAAATTCCACGCCAGCTGCGCGCCGAGAAATAGATTACCCGCAAGCCAACTGAGTAACACAACCAGGGCGGTCCTCGAATCGCCGCCGACTCTTCGGAGCAAGTCGAGCAGGCGCCGGTTGGCCATAACGCCGGCGAAAGCGATGGCGCAGACGTGAGCAAACAACATGAGGCTATGCCCCAACGCCGCGTCTTCCGAGGCGAGCGGAGGTGCGTTATACCAGATGAAAAGAGTGATCGGGCTAAATCCACCCAGAATGATCGCAGCGATGGCGAAGCTCATGAGAATGGCGAGGGATGTCTGCTTGAACGAAAGACCCACGCCGAGGATCTGCGCGAGCATGCCGTTAAGCAGGGCGTTGCCGCCACACGTGAGAAAAATCAGGGCCGGAAACTTGACCGCTGTGTAAAGCGACTGCAAAGGCGCGCGCCAAAGGCCGAGGGTGAACCCGTAAAGACCCGATCCAATCAATATGATGATCAGGCAACCGGCGACCGACCGCAGGTCTGGCGCGGCCAGCCAGTTCGCCAGTCGGCCGGCATCGCCACGCAACAGAGCTTTGACGCGCTCTATCATGAAATCGTTTCCGCGCAGAATTGCATAGCCGTTCGTGTCCCACCAAGCCAGTTTCAGGCTAGCCCCGTCCTAAATGGGCGATGGCACGCTAAGCAAGAACCAGCCAACCATGATGAGGGCAATCATGAGCTTGCCCAGCATGCCGGCCAAATTACCGAGCAACGTTCCCCACCCCGCGCGACTAGCGCCACCAAACCGTTTTCCCGCGAAGAGTTCCCCTGCCACCGCGCCGACCACCGGACCGACCAGGAGTCCGGGAAATGGGAAGAAAAGTCCGGCGATTCCACCCACCACCGCTCCCGCAATTCCCCATTTTGTCGCCCCAAATCGCTTCGCGCCGAAATAACCGCTCAACCACTCGATCCCGTACGACAAGAGCGTGAGCAAAACCAGCCCGGCAATGTTCCACCAGCCAAGACTCTTCTCCGGGCCCAGCATGATTTGGTGAATGACGGCCGCGGCGAGGATGATAGTCGTGCCCGGCACCACCGGCAGCACCGTCCCGAGCAAACCGACAGCCATCAGGATGATCGCGATCAACCACCAGAGCAATTCCATCGTGAGAGCAATAGTGAATGGTGAACGGTGATCAGTGAATGGAAAAAGGGGGGGACGCTTCAACGCTCTAACGATCCTTCTCTAAACCTTTTGACCATCCCTCTGTCGTTTCTATACTTGATGTCCCTCGGTCAACCTCAACAGAAGATTATTATGGCACTCGCAACCGGAACGAAAGCTCCAGATTTTAGCCTCCCAACCAAAACCGCGGAGGGACCCAAGCAGATCAAGTTGAGCGACAACTTCGGCAAAACGAACACGCTCCTTCTGTTTTTTCCCATGGCCTTCACCGGCACTTGCACGACCGAAATGTGCGACACGAGCAAAGAGCTCCCGAATTACAGCGAGCTAAACGCCGCCGTTTATGGAATCAGCGGCGACAATCCATTCGCGCAGGAAGCCTGGGCGCAGAAGGAAAAAATCACGGTGCCGCTCCTGAGCGATTACGAACATAAGGTGACGAAGGAATACGACGTGATGTACGATTCCTTCCTGCCGCAGATCAATCTCGGCATGGGCGGCGTGGCCAAGCGCTCTGCGTTCATCATCGACCGGGATGGCGTCATTCAATACGCCGAGAGCACCGACGATGCGCGCGAGCTGCCGAATTTTGAGAAAATCAAAGCGAAGCTGGCGGAGCTGAAGTGATTTCGCACGGAGGACACAAAGCGATTTAGAACGCCTCTTGTCATGTCGAGCGCAGTCGAGACATCTCTTATCCTCATCCGGACAACAGCGAGAGATTCCTCGACTGCGCTCGGAATGACAAAAAAGGAATGAACGACGAATTTGAGACACTGAAACAATTCGACGCCGGCAACGGCCGCGAAGGATTTCTCCATTCGCTGCCGGCGCTAGAGGCGCAAGGCATCGGGCCGATCTCCCGCCTGCCGGTCAGCATCCGCATCGTCCTCGAGTCGGTCCTGCGAAACTGCGACGGGAAAAAAGTCCGCCGGAAAGACGTCGAAACGCTGGCTAATTGGAACGCGAAGTCGCCCGCCAACGATGAGATTCCATTCGTCGTCGCGCGGATTGTCCTTCAGGATTTCACCGGAGTTCCACTCGTGGTCGACCTCGCGGCGATGCGGAGCGCGGTCAGGGAACTCGGCGGCGATCCGAAAATCATCGAACCGCTCGTGCCGGTCGATCTGGTGGTCGATCATTCCGTGCAGGTCGATTTCGCCGGCTCAGCCGAGGCGCTCCGTTTGAACATGGAGATGGAATTCAAGCGCAACCGCGAGCGTTACCAATTTCTCAAGTGGGGACAGCAGGCGTTCAAGACGTTCGGACTCGTGCCGCCGGGCATCGGGATCGTGCACCAGGTGAACCTCGAGTATCTCGCCAAAGGTGTTCTTTCCCGTCCATCAACCATCAACGATCAATCATCAGTCGTCTTTTATCCGGACACGCTGGTCGGGACGGATTCGCACACGACGATGATCAACGGGCTCGGGGTGGTCGGTTGGGGCGTGGGCGGGATTGAGGCGGAAGCGGGCATGCTGGGTCAGCCGGTTTATTTCCTCACGCCGGAAGTGGTGGGAGTTCATATGACCGGGCAGTTGCGCGAGGGAGTTACCGCCACGGATCTCGCGCTGCACATCACCCAGATGCTGCGTGCGCAAAAAGTGGTGGGCAAGTTCGTGGAGTTTTACGGCGCCGGCACGGCCTCCCTGCCGCTGCCCGATCGCGCCACGGTCGGCAACATGGCGCCCGAGTACGGCGCGACGATGGGGTATTTTCCGGTCGACGCCGAGTCGGTCAATTATTTGCGTGCCACCGGACGAACCGAAGAGCAATGCGTCGCTTTCGAGAATTATTTCCGCGCCCAAAATATGTTTGGCATGCCGCGGAAAGGCGACATTGATTACAGCGTCGATCTCGAATTGGATCTGGCCGCGGTGCAGCCCAGCGTGGCCGGTCCAAAGCGGCCGCAAGACCGGGTCAACTTGCCGGAGCTCGGAAGCGTCTTTCGTTCGTTGCTGGAAAAGCCGGTCAAGGATGGCGGCTACGGCAAGTCGAATGGAGATCTGGGCAAACTCCATTTCGTGAATTTGAACGGAACGCCGCCGCAACAGGGAGAAATGGTTTCGAGCGACAAAGCCGACCAGGGAATCGAGCCGGGCGATGAACGAAACAAAGTCGAGATGGTCGCGAATCGGCCGACGCCCGACTCGGTCAAGGAGATCGAAGCAAAACCTGGGGAGACGTTCGCCCCTGGGCAGAGCTGCATCGGCCACGGCAGCGTCTTGATCGCGGCGATCACCAGCTGCACGAACACGAGTAACCCGAGCGTCATGCTCGCGGCCGGCCTGCTCGCGAAAAAGGCGGTGGAACGCGGCCTAACGATCGATCCGGCCGTGAAAACTTCACTCGCGCCGGGGTCCCGGGTCGTCTCCGATTACCTTCAGAAAACCGGCCTGCAAACGTACCTCGATCAACTCGGGTTCAACGTCGTCGGGTATGGGTGCACGACCTGCATCGGGAATTCCGGGCCTCTCCATCCGAAGATCGAACAGGCAATCAGCGAATTCGATCTGGTCGCGGCGTCCGTGCTTTCCGGCAATCGCAATTTCGAAGCGCGCGTTCATCAAAACATCAAGGCGAACTTCCTGATGTCGCCGCCGCTGGTCGTCGCCTTCGCCCTGGCCGGCCGCGTCGATCTCGATCTGTCGACCGAGCCGTTGGGTAAGGACGAAGGAGGCCGTGAGGTTTTTCTGCGCGACCTCTGGCCCAGTTTGCAGGAGATCCGCGACACGATGCAATCAGCGCTCACGCCGGAAGTTTTCCAGCGCCTTTACCGGGACTTCGCCGGACAAAACCCGAAATGGAACGAGATCCCGTCGAGTACCGGAGACATTTATCAGTGGGATGAAAAGAGCGATTACATCCATCAGCCTCCTTTCTTCGAGAATTTCTCGATGGAACCGGGGAGGATCGAAGAGATTCGCGGCGCGCGACCCCTGGGAATTTTCGGCGACTCGGTCACGACCGACCACATTTCTCCGGCGGGCGCGATCAAGGCCAGCTCGCCGGCGGGCCAATATTTGGTGTCGCGCGGAATCAGCCCGCTGGATTTCAACAGCTACGGCAGCCGGCGCGGCAACGATCTGGTCATGACGCGCGGAACGTTCGCCAATGTTCGGATCAAGAATCTGATGGTGCCGGGAGTCGAGGGCGGCGTGACAAAATATTTCGGAAACCGTCCCGCAGAGCGGGAGGAAACCGGAGAGACGATTTCGATCTTTGATGCGGCGATAAAATACCAGGCGGCTGGAATTCCGTTGGTCATTCTGGCGGGGCATGAATATGGGACCGGATCGAGCCGCGATTGGGCGGCTAAGGGGACGAGATTGCTTGGGGTGAAGGCTGTGGTCGCGGCGAGCTTCGAACGAATTCACCGCTCAAATCTCGTCGGCATGGGCGTGCTGCCATTGCAGTTCGCCGAGGGCACGAACGCGCAAACCCTGGGCTTGGAGGGATCGGAGACTTACGCCGTCACGGGTTTGTCGGACTCGATCGAGCCGGGGCAAATGGTCACGCTCGAGATCACGCGCAAGGATGGGAAACAAGAGACCGTTCCGGTGAAGCTGCGGATCGATACGCCGATCGAGATCGATTACTATCGCCACGGCGGGATTTTGCCGTTCGTTCTGCGCGAGCTGATGGCGCGCCAGTGAATCAGGCAAAGCGATCCCGCTGAGATCGAAGGGTATGAAGAAACTGCGCGTGGCGGTCCTGTACGGCGGCCGTTCCGGAGAGCATGAAGTCTCGCTCCAATCGGCTGCGTCCGTCATCAATTACCTGGATCGCGACCGCTTCGAAATCGTGCCGGTAGCCATCGACAAGCAGGGGCGTTGGAACCTCAACGATATTTCCCTGTTGGAAGGCAAAAAATCTCTGCCCGTTTTCAAGGACGCGCCGAAAGTCGTGCTTCCGCCGAATCCGCCGGAATCGGATGGCGGGAGCGCGTTGATTCGCCTGGCGGAAAGCGGAGAAGCCCGGGGCATCGATGTGGTCTTTCCCGTCATGCACGGACCTCTCTGCGAAGACGGAACCATTCAGGGATTACTCAAGCTGGCCGATCTTCCTTATGTCGGATGCGGCGTGCTCGCATCGGCTATCGCGATGGATAAGGAAATGGCCAAGCGTGTCGCTCGCGACGCGGGAATTCCCATCGTCCCTTATGTTTCGTTGAAGCACGAAGTTTGGAAAAAAGAACGGCAGCAGTTAGCAAAAAGCATTGCCGAGCAGCTGGGCTATCCGGTTTTCGTCAAGCCGGCGAACCTCGGTTCCAGTGTCGGCGTGGACAAGGTCAGGGAACCGGGCGGACTCGGCGCGGCGCTCGAAAATGCATTCAACTACGACAGGAAGGTGCTGGTCGAAGCCGCCGTGAATGCGCGCGAGATCGAAGTGTCGGTTCTGGAAAATCCGGAGGCAGGAGCCGATCCGCTCGTGAGCATTCCTGGTGAGATCGATCCGGCGCACGAATTCTATTCTTACGAGGCCAAATATCTCGACGAGAAAGGCGCCGCGCTGATCATCCCCGCCAGGCTGAGCCCGGAGCAGACAAAACGGGCGCAAGACATCGGCAGGAGAGTTTTCACCGCGCTCGAGTGCGAAGGAATGGCACGAGTCGATCTATTCCTGGATCGGACCAGCGGAGAATTTTTCTTCAACGAGCTCAACACAATCCCGGGCTTCACTTCCATCAGCATGTACCCGAAATTGTGGGAAGCGTCGGGGATTGGTTACCGGGAGCTCCTCTCGAGGCTGGTCGATCTTGCGCTCTCGCGACACGAGAAAAAGAAGACGCTCGTGAGAGAGTTTCGGATCGAGAAGTGATCGGCGATAAATACCTGCACACCGCCTTCCGCCTCCGCCTTCGCGCTGCCGGAGCTGATGGCCCGCAAGGTGTAGAGGCGCTCGTCTTCTTGTCATCCCGAGCAAAGTCGAGGGACCTCTAATTCTGGCGAGCGCCAGCGAGGAAAGACAAGCTAGAGATCCCTCGACTTCGCTCCGGATGACAAGAAGACGAGCGCCCCTATATTTCCAGCCTGTTCTCTGGGAGTCGAAGCCGTTGCCTCAGCCTTTTTGTCCGGAACCCTTGAAGAATTTGTGAGCGGCGTTTTCCGTTACATTCGTGGCCGGAGTCGCCGCGGTGTTTTGCCAAATGAGTTGCACTGTCGAGGAACACCCATTTGCCAGCCTACCCCCCACGCCGTTGATGTTGAAATTAACTGTATCCCCGACCGCGAGGTCCTGCATTTGAACCACCTTGCCGTTCGGCATCCACCCGACTCGGCCCGGACGGTCATCACCCTCATCTGTTCGGTAGACACGAACCAAGCCTCTGATTTCGTTGGGCGCGACCTCCTTGACTGCATGGGCTATTAAATTTTGGACCGGCATATATTACTTTTCTTCTACGCAGCGCGGGATGAAAAGCATTCATCCCGCGCTCATTCCAACTCGCGCGTGCGGCGGTGCACTTCGATGGGTGAGCCCTCGGCAATGAAACCCGAGGCCGGCGGAGCCGCGAAGGATTCAACAAATTGCGGCCCGTAAAGCGACGCGACATCCGCCTCGAACTTCGTTGTCTCCGCCGTCCACAATCGCCAGCGCGGATGTTCGACGCGGTATTCGCTGCAACCAGAACGCCGGGCGGTGTAGCCCCAGTAATGTTCCGTGATGAATTCTTCGTGCGACCCTTGCGCCGAGTCCTGCGGCTCGCCGATCGCGGTCATCGCCAGGGTTTCCCAGCGCTTTCCTCTGCGCCATTGATATTCCGCCAAAACGCGACCATCCCGGTGCTCGAGACGGTGGCGCATCGGCAGCGCCGAATACGGCTCGCCGTAGAACGTGCGAGCGACCACCGCGATGGCCTGCCGCGGCACGAGTTCCCTGACAAAAGCGACGCCGCGCCGCCAGCCATCGACGCTCTCTCGACGCACGTAAAAACGCAGATTCACTTCCTCGAAATTGCGATGCAGCGGAATGGGCCAACCGAGAACCCGGGTGTCCAGGAAGAGAAATCCGACGACGCTCAGAAAAGTTCGCTCCTCATGAAAGTCGAGCTCTGTTCCACGGGGCAACAAAGGTTCCAGGAGTTTCGGATCGGCGACGAAATTCAACATCACCAGGTAGCGCCAGTTCGCGGTGAGAAATGGTTTCAGCATGGTGGATCGAGCGCTCCGCCGCTCGATGACAATAATGGCGGCGCAGCCGCGCAGAACAAGCATCGCGCGATCCCGCCGCCGCGGGACGCGATCCACCCTAGCGCAAAAGTTTTTCCAGCGCGGCGTCAGGGTCCGCGCCCAACGAGGTCGCCTTGGCGTAATGGAGTTTGGCCTGCTCTCGGGACGGCGGACTGTTGGTGGCGTAGACCACCGCGAGATTGAAGTGCGCGTCCGCGTAATCGGGATTCACCGCGATCGCGTCGAGCAGTTCCTTTTCCGCGGCCTCCTGCCAGCCCTTCTGGCTCGCGGTGATTCCGAGATAGTTATGCGCCGCCGCGCTCCTTGGATTGATCCCGAGCGCTTTCGTTAACGCCGCGACCGCATCGTCGTATTTGCTTTGGCGATAATAAACGATCCCCAGCGTGGTATGCGAAAATTCATCCTTGGGCGCGAGGGCCACCGCTTTTTTCAGGGTCAATTCCGCCGCTTTCAGTTTGCCCGTACGGAAATAGACAACCCCCAGATTCGCCAGCGAATAGAGATTATTCGGGCTCTTCGTCAGGATTTCCTGGTACTGTTTCTCCGCGGCGCGAAACTTTCCGCGATCAAAATTGTCTTTTGCTTCCCGCGCGATTGGAACCAGTTCGTCGGGGACCGCCGGCTTCGCCGTCGTTTCCACGGAAGGGCCGGGCCCGGCGCCGGAATTTTTCGGGGCCGTGAAGCTTGCCTTGAGGATTGCCGGATTGCTGTCGGAAATGGCCACCACCGGCTGGCGCAACAAGGCGAGCTCCTCCGAAGTGAGTTTCGTGACCGGCTGCGCCAGAAGCTCGATCTGCTGATTCAGGGTGTCGGACTTGATCTGGAGCTTTTCAAATTCAGCCAGCATCAGTTTCTTGGCCTGCTCACGACGCGCTTCCTCCTGCCGTTCCCGCACCACGATCCTGCGCAACATCTCGTTTTCCTTGGTCAGCCGCGCGGTTTCTTCGGCATTCGCGCCGGTCAGTTTTGCTCTCTCGAGCTGGGTGCCCGTTTCCTCGAGCTGTGAGCGCAGCTCTGCCACCGTCACTTCAAAATCTTTGTTCTGCTTCTGGCTGGCCGCGAGCTGCTGGCGCAATTGTTCGAGCTGACGCTTCACATCCGCCACTTCCTGTTCCTTCTTCGGCTTGTCCTCGCTGATTTCCCGAACGGTCTTTTCGGCCGTGGCCAGCTTTTGCTTCAAATCGGAATTCTCCGCGACCAGCACCTGGACCCGTTCCTGCGTTTGCCTGGCGTTTTTCAATTCGCTGAGCAACTCGTTGCGCTCTTTTTTCACCGTCGCGATTTCGGTTTTCGCCTCGCTCAATTTGTCGCCCGCCGCGGTCTTCTCTTTTTCCGCGGCGTCGCGGCCTTTCTCCGCCGACGCGAGCGCTTTTTTCAGCTGCGCAATTTCCGCACGAAGCGCCTCCTGGGCCTTCGAGCTTCCCTCCGTCTCGGAAATCTTTTTCAGCGAATCCTCTGCCTGAGCGAGCTGGTCCCGCACTTCCTTTTCGGCGCCCTGGGTCTTCTCCAGAGCGGCCTGGGCCTTTTCCAGCTTGGAATTGGTCTCCTGGAGACGGCCGTTTAGATCCTCTTTCTCTTTCGCGACCGCATCATACTGGGTGCGCGACTTTTCGAGGTCGACCTGCAATTGATCCACTTTGTCCTGCAACTTTTTCGTTGCTTCCTTAATGGCGGAGTCGGACGCGATCGACGGCTGTGGAGCGGCCGGTGGAACGGCCACGCGAGATTCACTGCTCCGGGGAGCGGCCACTTCGACGCTCGGTTCGGCGGGCCCGGATTTCTCGGGTAAAACAGGAGCGGTGGAGGAAGCCGGAGGCGGCGCCGAGGTTGCCGCCAGGTCCTTTTGCGTGCCGATCTTGTTCTGCACGCGCAGGATATTTTCTCCGATCTTGCGGCCGCGGAACTCGACGATCGCCGGTTGCCAATTGGCGTGGGTCTTGCGTAATTCTTCGAGCAGGCTGCCGGCAAACCGGAATTTCGCCAGCGCAGCCTGAAATTGGTTGTCGTGCTCGAGTTTCTCGCCCTGCTGCGACGTCATGTAGGCCTTTAGGAAGACCTCGCTGGGATCGTTTGACTGCGCGGCCAGATGGGCGGGCGCGAGGGAAAGGCAAAAACCGGCGAACAAGATCAGACCGATTTTTTTCATGGTGTCGCGAGTCGGACGATATGCATGTGCGGTTGGGTTGCAATGCGGGTCTGCATCGCGAGAGGAAGTAGAGCGGCTGCCGTGCCATCCTTCCTCGGTTTGCCTTTGCAATCCAGAATCTAAAATCTAGGTTCGCAAACGCGACGGTGGCCGTAGCTCAATGGTAGAGCTCCAGATTGTGATTCTGGCTGTTGCGGGTTCGAGTCCCGTCGGCCACCCCACTCTCATTTCGGATCGCGGATTTCGGATTGCGGAAAGCCGAACAGGCGGCCGTTTGGCCGCGTGGCACGTGCAGTGCTTAAGAAGTCGGCCATGCTCATTCCGGCGAGCTTCATCGAAGCGGGGGAAACCAAACTTCCCCGGACCGATTTTTGGCTGCGCCTCCTTCAGGACGAAGAGCTGCGCGATTGCGACAATCTGCAAAAATTGCTCGTCGGGTGTGAAATTATCGCCGCGCTGGATGGAGTCGATCTGCTCGCGGCGTAGGGGTTTGGCATTTTCCGCAACCCGCCCAATCGCCGCGCGTCCAATAATTCATCGAATCTTTCGTTGGGAGAATGGCACAAACGCGGCTATAGTAACGCTGTTCCGCAGCCAAGAACGCTCACGTTGCTCCATCCGCTGCCTCGCCTCGTTGCCTCGCTCGCCTCATCAAATATGTCTCGTTTCCCACTTCACCGCATTAACTGGACGACCAGCTCGTTCCTCATCGGCACGCTCGCCATCACCCTCACCGCCGTTCCGCTCTACCTCTGGCATTTTGGCCTCGACTGGTTCCAGGTCGCGCTTTTCTTCGCCATGTTCATGGCGTGCGGGTTCAGCATCAGCCTGGGTTATCACCGCCTCTTCTCGCACATTGCCTTTCAAGCGGCCTGGCCAGTGCGTTTGTTTACGCTCATTTTCGGCGCCGCCGCCTTTGAGAACTCGGTCCTGATGTGGGCGAGCGAACACCGCCGCCACCACAAACACGTCGACCACGACGATGACCCCTACAGCATCTCGAAGGGCTTCTTCTTCGCGCACATCGGCTGGCTGATTTTCAAGCTGAACCCGACGGAGCCTTACGACAACGTAGCGGACCTCCAGAGGGACCGTCTGGTGGTTTGGCAGGACAAATACGTCCAGCTCATTGCGGTCGTGATGAGCTTTGTCGTCCCGCCGATCCTTGGTTTTTTGTGGAATGGATGGGCCGGTGCGCTCGGCGCGTTTCTTCTGGCCGGCATCACGCGCATCGTCGCGTTGCAGCACTGCACCTTTTTCATCAACAGCGCCTGCCATTATTTTGGCAACCAGCCCTACTCGACGAAATGCACGGCGCGCGATTCGTTCATCATGGCGCTCGTCACCTTCGGCGAGGGTTACCACAATTATCACCACGAATTTCAGCACGATTACCGCAACGGGGTGAAACCGTGGAATTTCGATCCCACCAAATGGATCATCTGGACGCTGTCGAAGGTCGGAATTATCCGCAACCTGCGCCGCGTGGCCCAGGAGAAGATCCTGCTCGCTGAACAGTGCCGTAAAGCCGAAATCGAGTTCGAGAATGCCAGCCGCCCCGCTTCGCCCGAGGGCGAGGGTGAGGGTGTGGCGCTGGCGCGCGTGAAATATTAGGTGGATCGCGTCCCGCGGCTGCGGGATCGCGCGATGCCCAAGGTGGCGGGGAAGCCGCGTGGAATTAACATCGCGCGCGGAGCGCACGATCCACCTCTAGCGCGGGATTGGCTGTTCGAGATTCGCCAGCGCGTAGGCGGTCACGGCAACGACCGCCGCGTTTTCCGCAAGTTCACGCGGAACGATCTTGTCCAGCGTGTCGGCTGCGGTGTGGTGATAATGGAAGTAGGTTCGATTGTCCTGGATCGGACTGAAGCCAGGCACGCCTTGCTTCGTGAGAGGGCCGATATCCGCGCCGCCGGCGTGCTCGCTGAAATTCAGGATACCCGCGCCAGACTCCTGCAAAATTTTGGCCACGGGTTCCAGCAACGCTTTGGCCTCCTTCACGGCGTAATTGATCCCCAGCGGGTGGCCGGCTCCGCCGTCAATCTCCATCGCAGCGAAGTGATTTGCGATCTCTTTTTCGTGCTCCTTCGCGTAGGCCTTGCCACCTGCCAATCCATTCTCTTCATTCATCCACGCGATGACGCGGAGCGTCCGCTTTGGACGCAGTTTCAGCTTCTGCATCAGGTTCGCGGTCTCCATTGAAACTGCGACGCCTGCCGCATCGTCGATGGCGCCGGTCCCGAGATCCCAGGAATCGAGGTGCCCCGAAACAATAACGATCTGCTCGGGATGTTCGCTGCCTTTCAAGTCGCCGATCACATTGTGACTGATGGCGTCGGGCAGCGTTTGCGGCGTGAGGAGGAGTCGCATCCGCACCGTCCCTTGCGGAACGAGCGCTGCGATAAGGTCGGCGTCTTCCGCCGTCATCGCGGCGGCTGGAATCTTGGGCGCGTCCTTCGCATAATCGGTCTGCCCGGTGTGCGGAAGCCGATATTCCGCGCTTCCGACCGACCGGATGATCGCGGCGACGGCGCCGAGACGTGCCGCCGCGCTGGGCCCATCCGAGCGATACTTTACCGCTTGTCCGTAGGCCTCACCGCCGCGGCCCTGGCTGGCCATCAACTTATCGTAGTGATAATCGAAAACGACGATCTTGCCCTTGATTTTATCGGTCCCGAGCGCCCGCAATTCGTCGAAGTTTCGAACGACGGCCACTTCGGCCGTTAACCCTGTCGCCGGCGTAGCCACGCTCGCGCCGAGCGCCGTCAGAATAATTTTCTGGGTCGTATTCGGCGCCATCCCTGGGAATTCGACCAGCGCAGCGGTCTCTTCCCCGCGCACCCAACGCGGCACGGTCACTTTCTCGAGCCGGACCTCGAGACCGAGCGCTTTCAATTCGGCGGCGACATATTCGACCGCCTTTTCCGCCTGCGCCGAGCCGGTCAACCGCGGGCCGATATTATTCGAGAGATGGGCGGTTTGCCTCCAGGCGTAATCGCTCTTGAGCGCGGCTTGCTGGAGTTGTTTCAGTTCCGTGAGAGTCTTCTCGGAATAAGGCGGAGGCGGCGGTGTGGCGGTCGGGCTTGGGGTCGGTTCCTGGCTAAAACCTCGCGCCGCGCCGGCGAGCGCCAGCAGGGCGATGCAGATCGATTTTCTTTCAACACTTTGGATCCTCATAAGGTTGTTCTCCTTTTCCAACGGCGCCGATAGACAATGCCGTCGTCGCCGCACCGTGCAACCCGCCGCGAAAGTTCCAGGGGTTTCATGGCTCTGTCCTTTAGCGACCGGCGAAAAATACGCGCACAAAAAGGTCCGGTCGGAAGAGCGCTGACGGTTTCCGAAGGAGGTGGATCACTTCGAAAAAGCAGGTTGAGACATATGGATCGCGGCCCGTCGCCTTCAGCACTCGATGCAAATACCAATTCCGGAGCGCGGCAAACGGCGGGCGCGGACCTTCCACCCGCGGATGCAGGAAATCAGCCCCCGTCGCGATGCTCCACGGCCCCTCCGTGATGCGCGCCGCCGCTTTGAAAAATGCCGTCCACAAAGGCTCGCCGCCAGTGGCCTCTTGGCGCAGACAATCTCGCAGAGCCAACGCCTCCAGCGCGGACACGGACATCCCCTGGCCGTAAATCGGGTTGAAGCTGCACAGGGCATCGCCGGAAACGAGCAACCCTTCGGGAAATCGCGTCAGCCGATCGTATCGCCGGCGCAGATGGGAGGGATATCGGTAAGGAACCGCGGGACCCAGCGGCGTCGCAGTTCGCAGCCAATCGTAAACCGCGGAATCGTCGAGCTGGCGCGCGAACTCCAGGAAACCCTCGTCATCGATTGGAGGATAATCACCCAGACAGCCCATGAGCGTGACAATCCACCGGCCGCCTTCGACGCGGAAGACTACCCCCGACTTGGTGCTCACCGGCGCGCGGGCGTAGACGGCCAGCGCTTTCCAGGCTCGCGGCGGCGCCTCGTAAAAACGGCTGGCGTACCCGATACGGACCGCAACAGAAGTCTCCTCCGGCGGGACAAAGCCACCACTCTCCAACCACTTTGGCGTCGCGCTGTTTCGGCCGCTCGCATCCACGACCAGGCCGGCCTTTATCAGCTCGGCTTCCGAAGGCAAGCCTTCACCGGATCTCCTGGTCAACACTCCGATGACGCGAGATCGGCCGGCATCCATCTCCACCCCGACCGTCCGGCACTGCTCCAGGATTTTCACATTCGGAAGGCCAGCCAGGCGTGTTCGCAAGTGTTGCTCCAGAAACGGCCGCGTCTGGGAATGAACCGTTAAAGGCTCGAGTGGGCGCCGTTTCCAGACTCCGTGTTGGAACCAGGAACCATCCGTCGTGGAGAAATCCACCGGCACACCACCGAGCTGGACGAGTTCTTCGAAAAATCCCGGATACAACGTCTCAATTGCATCCGCGCCGCTGCGCAGGAGCAGATGAATATGATGACCCTGTGGAACCCCTTTACGCGGCTCTGGCCCGGCCGGAATGGTTTCGCGTTCCAGGAGCGTCACCCGCTCGAAGCAATCTGCCAATGCGCGTGCCGCCAAAAGGCCGGCTACGCTGGCGCCGATAACTACAGCATGCGTGCGCGGAGTTCGAGCGGTCACGGCAAAGATGGAAGCTCCCGGCTCGGTTTGAATCAAGCTTCTTGCCGCTCTGGGCGCAGACTTTGGCTCAAGGGGGCGCCGGCTACGTTTTGTTGCTTCCGAAGAATTTGAAGGCTCAGGGTGTTTTGAGTGTTGTTCTTGCCCTTCCGCGGTTCTAGACAATGCCATGGCGCCGCGGCGCGCAACCAACCCAAAATCTCCATGCGTCTAACCAAACTCCTGCTTACGCCTCTCATTCTGGCCGCCTTCCAACTCCCTTACCCGGCCAAAGCTCAAGGCAAGAATTCCAGCGCCGATCCGGCCAAGGCGCTTCATGCCTTCTTTGAGGAGGAATGGAATTACGAGATGGAACAAAATCCGACGCAGGCCTCCTCGCTGGGCGATCGGCGTTGGAACGATCGCTGGCCGGATCGAAGTCTCGAGGCGATTCGAAAGCGCGAGGAACACGCCACGAAAGCGCTCGGTCGCCTGAATAAAATCGACCGCGCGAAACTCTCTCCGGCGGACCAGCTTAACTACGATCTCTTCAAAAAGGACCTCGAGACCGATATGGACGGCTTCAAATTCCGGACTTACCTGATGCCGATCAATCAGCGTGGCGGCGTGCAAACCCTGGATGAACTGGGAGATCGGCTCCGGTTTGAAAATGTGAAGGACTACGAAGATTGGATCGTCCGCCTCCGCGCGTTTCCGGTCCTGCTGGAACAGGATATTGCGCTCATGCGCGAAGGAGCGCGGGCCCGTGTGATCTGGCCCGGGATCGTGCTGGGCCGCGTCCCGGCGCAAATTGACAAGCAGCTGGTGGCGAAAGCGGAGGAGAGCCCGTTTTACAAGCCGTTCACGAAATTGCCTTCGTCGATTTCCCCGGCCGACGGCGAACGCCTAAAAAGAGCCGCCAGCGAAGCCATTTCCTCCGGCGTGCTCCCCGCGTTCGAAAAGCTCAAGAAATACTTCGTCGAGGAATACCTCCCGGCCGCGCCCGATCAAGTGGGAGTGTGGCAAATGCCGCGGGGCGCCGAGTTCTATGCGTATCTCGCTCGACGCCACACCACGACAGCGCTGACGCCGCAGCAGATTCACGAGAAGGGCCTGAGCGAAGTCGCTCGCATCCGCGCGGAGATGGAAGCCATCAGGGCGAAGGTCGGATTCAAGGGAACGCTTCCGGAGTTCTTCACCAAGCTCCGAACCGATCCGCAATTCTTCTACAAGACTCCGGAGGAATTATTAGAAGGGTATCGCGCCCTCGCGAAAAAAATCGATCCAAACCTGGTAAAGGTTTTCAAAACACTGCCGCGCATGCCTTATGGCGTGACGCCCATTCCGGACAAAATCGCGCCGGACACGACGACCGCTTACTACAATCGACCCGCCGCCGATGGCTCGCGGGCCGGCCTTTATTTCGTGAATCTCTACAAACCCGAGACGCGGCCGAAATGGGAAATGATGGCCTTGTCGCTCCACGAAGCCGTGCCGGGCCATCACCTGCAAAACGCTCTCGCCCAGGAAGCAGGCGATATTCCGAAGTTCCGGCGCCACGGCAGTTTCACCGCTTACGGAGAAGGCTGGGGCCTTTATGCGGAGTCGCTCGGAGAAGAGATGGGCCTCTACGACGATCCGTATTCGAAATTCGGCCAGCTCACCTACGAGATGTGGCGCGCGGTCCGGCTCGTGGTCGACACTGGAATGCATCAAATGAAATGGGACCGGCAGCGCGCGATCGATTTCTTCATGGAGAACGCACCGAAATCCGAGAATGACATCGTGAACGAGATCGATCGCTATATCTCGATGCCGGGCCAGGCGCTGGCTTACAAAATCGGCGAACTCAAGATCAAGGAACTGCGAGATCGCGCGCGCCGTGAGATCGGCGAGACTTTCGACATTCGCGAATTCCACGACGCGGTCCTGCTTTCCGGCGCGGTGCCGCTCGATATCCTGGAGCGAAACGTCAATGCGTGGATCGCGACGAAAAAGAGCGCTCCGTCGCCATCACCGAAGCCCCAAACCGACTAATCTGATAGGCCGAGATCACGAGGAAAGGCTGATCGCGCGACGCGTTCACCTTCGGTGCGTCCGTCCCATTATCATCGCACCGCCTGAACTCGCCATCGGCCGGGTTTACCGATAGGATGCCAATTATGCCACTCACGATGCCGTCCGCCGCGCAGATCACGAAGCTCGTCGAACCGCTTCTCGGAACGAAAGGAGTGGGCGTCGTCGTCGGTGTGGCGATGCCCGACCAGTCACAGCTCTTTTTCAACGTCGCGGGCGAGCTCACCGCGGTCGACGGCTCGAAGCTCACGCTCGATGGCGCAACGATTTTCGCCATCGGCTCGGTCTCCAAGACTTTCGACGCCACGCTCTACGCGTGGGCGAACCGTTCGTCGTCGGCCACGCTCGGCAGCTACACGCCCGCCGGGGCAAAGCCGGTCGGATCGAACTACGCGGACCTCACGCTGCCATCGCTGGCGACCTACTCCTCGGGACTCCCGCAAGACAACAACCATCCTCACTATCCACCGGGCCAGAAGCGACCGTACACCGTCGTCGAGATGTTCAACTACCTCGCGACGAATCCGTTCCCGATCGAGCCGAACCAGGGCTACGCCTACTCGAACCTCGGCTTCGCGCTCCTCGGCGCGGCCGTCGCCGTCGCTGCCGGCTCAGACGGCGAGGACTGGGAGTCGCTCCTAGGGTCGGAGATCACGACTCCGCTCGGCCTTGACTTCACGACGCTCGACGTCGTCTCCCACTCTCTCCTGCCGCAGTCCTATCAGGGCGATCACCCGGTGGGGGCGGCGGCGATTCAGTACCCCGCCTACAATCCGGCCGGTGGCCTGGTGCTCAGCGGCAACGCGTTCATGACCTGGTTGCAGTACAACATGGGTCTCTCCAGCTCGGCCGGTTTGAACACGCTTCTCGCGCAGACGCTGACGCCGTCAGGAGTGCAGACTCCCACGAAGAGCGACGTTTGTCTGGCGTGGTTCTATTCGCCGCACGCCAATATTCTGAGCAAGGACGGCGGCACGCTCGGCTTCAGCAGCCTCGTGAACATCGTCGGCACGACGAAGCCGGGAACGGATCAGTCGCCGGCAGGCGTCTTCATCTTCATCAATCAGCGAAGCAAAACACTCCCGAAGATCCTGGCCAGCATCTTCGACATCATCAACGATACGACCGGCAGTGCGGCCGTCGAAGCGCCGGAGCTCGACGCGCAGGAAAGTTAGACTCGTTCCTATACGATCACACCGTCTTCCACGCACTGTGCGGCTGCCGCTCTTAGCATGGACGTCATCAGCGGTTACTTCTTCCGGAACAGGAGTCTCCCCTTCTTCCCCGGTCTGGTTTCGTTTCTCTCCCGCGCCTGGTGGGGCACGACCCGCAGATGAGCGTGATTCCCGCGAAGTCTTCCGACCACTTACCACAATCGACCCGCCGTTGATGGCTCGGCCGCCGGTCTTTATCTCGTAAATCTCTACAAGCCAGAAGGGACGCGACCTAACAAATTCTAGACTTTCAAGTCTTACAACCCGTAGTCATAATCGGAAAACGGCTCCGAATGGCTGCGATTCTCGAAAACGATAGCGGTGCGACGTGCTTCCACGCGCACATGACTCGATCAGAACCGAGAGGACATTACTCGCGTTTATTTCAGAAGCCGGCGGCGCCGATCACAAAAAACCACGAGGGGGGACTGATCGAATTAGGCCAGGCCATGCGCTATGAAACCGAGCGCGAAGGCACACTTACTCCTCGAGTGGGATTTACTTACTTCGGTCAATTTATTGCCCACGACCTGACGCATGACATTACACCCATAACGGGGCCCTATTCGGAGCCCGAACGGACTCCTAACTATCGAACACCTTCCTTCGACCTCGACCACATTTATGGAGGCGGTCCTCAAGAATCATCTTATCTCTACGAGGGCGAGCCGGGCGCGGAAACGTTTAAAATAGGAGCTACCACGCCGACAGGTTACCCTCGCGATCTCCCCCTCAAAGACGAGACAGTCCTGATTGGCGATCTGCAAGATCGGCGCAACCTGGACAACCTCATCCTGAGACAACTCCACGTCGTCTTCTTGAAGTTCCACAATGAAGCGATAAAGCAGGTTGGTTCCGAGCCAGCGTTTACGAGCCTTGAAGAGCTGGCCCCGGGGACATTGTTCGAACGGGCGCAGCGACTCGTCCGCTGGCACTACCAGTGGATTATCCGGCACGATTTTCTCCCGCGCATCCTGCACACCGGCGTCTGGAACTACCAAAAGCTAAGGAACATCAGGCGTCCTGAGCCTGAGAAGAGCTACTCTGTCCCGATAGAGTTCTCGCTGGCCGCGTTCCGGTTCGGACATAGCATGGTGCGTAATGCCTACCGCCTGAATTGCCGCCAAAAGCGCGTCGTGATTGGCGATCTCATGGCGCTCGGGCAAAGCGCGTCGCCCATTCCTGACGATTACCTGATCGAATGGGGAACATTTTTCGATGGCATGCCCACTTCGGGCCCGGAAGCGTCGAGCAACTACATCGACACATCAATCAGCCGGGCCATGCACGGCTTGGCTCCAGGCACCATCCGTTTGTCTGACAGCCGGGAATCGCCGGACCCATCGAACCTCCCGGTCCGGACACTCCTTCGCGGCGCTCGCGCCGGACTCCCGTCCGGCCAGGAGGTGGCCGAAGCGCTCTTGGCCCAGGGAAGAATCAAACCCAATGATCGCCTAACCAGCGCGCAGCTAACCCAAGACACCTGCAATCAATCCGGGACCGTTCTGCACCAGAAGGGTCTCGAACAAAACACGCCACTCTTCTACTATTTGCTAAAGGAAGCGGAGCTAAATGGCGAGGGAGTTGCCTTGGGTCCTATCGGAAGTCACATCGTCTCCGAAGTTATACAAGGCGCTCTCGAGGCCGACCCGGATAGTTATAGGTCGGTGGCCGGACCAAAATGGAAAATGCCGTTGTGGCGTTTTCCCAGCGGCTCCAGGAGGCCTATCAACTCGCTGATTGGGATCATCCAATTAGTCGGTGACGACAAACTCCTCCCGGAATGCGAAGCGCATTGGCGTCGCTTCCTGCCTCCCTCGTAGGACCACACAGATGACGCCTTCCCGCTGCTGGCTTGGAGATGACTCTTTCGCAAGCAGAGATTAGGGAAATCGTAACCGGGGCGGATGATGGTGATGAGCCTTCCTCGTATCCTCCATGGCCCGTTGCCATGCGGAGAATGTTGATCGCCCTGGCGGAGGTCGAGTTCGGGTCGGGACCGGCTGGCCCGTTGGTGAAGCTGTGCGGGGCCGGCGCTCTCTACGGATGGCAAGATTTGGAAGCAACGAGTAATCCCGAGCTCCTGCCTGGTGTCTCACCCAGGGCGAGAACCAGCCTCACCCGCGATCTTCAACGCCGCCTCGAACGACTGACCCGTCCTTGCCTGGAATTAGAGCGGACGAGCTTTGGCCTTGCCATGAATGCAATTGGAATGCCGAAAGAATCGCCTGACCCGAAACTGGTCGATCGGATGTTCCTCGGCGACAAGCCAGGTCATCGGCTCTTTCCTTTATTCAAGAAGTTTCCGGTCCTGGCCAGGCTTTGGAGCCAATCGATTTCTCAATGGCGTGATCACGTGACGGAAGTCCTCTTGAGATTCACGGAAGATCGAGCCGCTCTGTCTCGCGCCTTCTTCGACGGCCAACCGGCCGGAACGATCGTCGATTGTCGCTGCAGCCTTTCGGATCGGCATCGCCATGGGCGCACGGTCATGCGCCTGCTCTTGGGGGCCGGTTCCGTCATCTACAAACCACGCCCGGGAGACGGCGAATGGGAATGGCACTCGCTCCTGCATTGGATGAACGCTCAATCCTTCCGGCCAAGGTTACGGACCGGGCGAGTTCTGAGGCGGAAAGGTTATTGCTGGATGGAATGGATCGAAGCCGCTCCCTGTAAAAACGCCGCGGCGGCGCGGCGCTTTTATGAACGCATGGGGGGAATGATAGCCGCAGCCTACCTGCTCCAGGCCGTCGATTGTCACCGCGATAACCTCATCGCTTCAGGAGAAGATCCGGTTTTGGTGGACGCGGAGGCCTTATGGCATGTCTCTCCCGGCAAAAAAGCCTACCGACCCCTCGATCTCCTGTCTCGCACGGGATTTTTTCCAAATGCAAACTCCAGAAGCTTGCAATCGCGAAGCAGCGCGCTAGGCCCCGGAACGGTTGGGAAGCATGTTCCGCGGTTGGCCGGCCGGCCGCTCACGCCGCGCCCCTACCGGCTCGAGATTGCCCGTGGGTTTGCCCGGGCCTGGCGGTGCATCCTGGGCGCACGAAGAGCGCGCGAGACGTTTGCCCGGCGGCTGCGGCGTATCCGATCCACCAATAGACGGTGGATTTACCGGGCCACCGAAACCTACGTCGCCATCAGAGACGCATCGATCCAGCCGCAAGCACTCAGGTCGGGCCGGGCTCGAGAGCGACTGCTCCGTCGCCGATGCATGCGCGATACGGTTGCGTCAACCGTGGTTGACGCAGAGGTCCGCGCGCTGAAGCAGCTGGATATCCCTTATTTTGTCGCCAGGAGTAAGCAGCGTCTTCCGACAGGCCGATGCACCGTTCCCCCGGAGCTCATCCAAGCTCTTTACGCTGCGCTGTCTGACCCACGCTAACGAGGGTGGCTAACTCCGCCAGAAACGATAAGAACAGGTTTGATAATCCTCCGCGTTACGCACTGCCGCCGTCCCGTTCTCTGCTGGAATAAAGTCCGGCACGGCCAGCACCAGCCTTTTCAGGCGCTGCTCCGGGGTAAGAAACTCGACCTCAAAATCAGGAGGAAACTCAATTTCTCCTGCTTCGCTGACGGCTTTCCTGGCTGATTCGGGGGACGTGAGGCATTGATCGCGAAACTTCCTATCGGAACCGGCCCGGGTCAGCACCGATGTTAAACGATCTAGCTTCTCGTCATTACTCATTGCATCCCAACTTTTCGTCTTCATGTGATTTTCCTATCTACGTGTGGTTGCTTGTCTTCTCAGGTCCGCGACTTTTGCGGACAGCTCATCAATAATTGTTTGGAATTCCGGGCCTCGAAGAAGATCAAAACGCGGATCCAAATTAAGAGAGCGATAATCCACCCAGCCCAAAGCCACTGCCTTCCTCAAATGAGAGAGCGAAGCTTCTGTCATTCCCAGGGATGCTTCGACCGCAGCGAGGCGATAAACCGCCTCCGGGTTGCCAGGTTCTCTCTCCGCGTTTGCCCGTTCCTTGATGAGGCAATCTTCCAAAACACGCCTGGCTTCGCTCATTTCTCCCATAGCTTGCTTGGCCCGGCCCGCCGCAGAACAGTAGGTCATTGCCCCATAGAAAGAGCCACCGCCATTGGGATTCGCTTTGTTCAGAGTCCGATAAAGTTCCATGGCAACATCGAATTTCCGGGCGAAAAACTCAATTTGAGCCGCTATCTCCGCTAATTCGCCGCGAGCCGCAGGCAGGGTGCGGCAAATTTCGCGTGCCGCTTCGAAATTGCCTTCCAGCAATCGGAGGCGCGCCATTCCCACGGTCCCGTCAGAGGAATTAGGCCGCAGCTCTATCGCGCGGGCATAGGCCTGTTGTGCTTGCTGGTCGTCGACCAGTTTGGTCCAGCAATCACCGATTGATACTTCTGCGTCTCCTGGAGTCGCGGCCAGCTGAGAAGCCAGTTCGTGCCAGCCCAGAGCTTGATCTGGCCGGCCTAGCATATCCAAGGTCATACCGACAAATAGGAGACATCTGTCCTGCAAACCGCCCATTTCGATAGTTTGCAGTCCCTGTTCGAGGGTCTCTGAAAACCTTCCCTCCTGGTAATAAACTCCCGCCAGGGCCCGATGCGCTTCCGCCGAACCGGGAGAAAGCTGAAGAGCTATTTCAGCCTCCCTCCTTCCCAGGTCCAGGAAACGGCGGTCGGGACTGTAGTGAAGCCGGCCTGCAGCTTCCATGGCAAGATACGTATGAGCCAGCGAGGATTTGGGCTCGGCCTCCACCGCCTTCTTAAATAGAGCGATCGCCTTGTCGGAATCACCCACAGTGGAGCGAACGATTAACCGTCCTGCCGTCATCGCTTCGTTGGCTGCCTCGTTACGCAACCCAGGATCGCGTTTTGAGCTAATCAAATTCGACCAATCGTTTGCGCTCAGAATGGAATAAATAGTCTGGCTAACCTGTTTGGAAAGTGAAGCGCCCTCGCCCTCCCCTTCTAAAACCTGCGCAAAGAGAGTTTCTTTGCTGGCCGGGTCGATTAATTGAAAGGAGATGCGCTTCCGGCCCTGACTCGTTCGCACCGTCCCTGTGAGAATCGCCCGCATGCGATTCTGCTCTCCTTCTTTGATTAGCTTTCCGATCGTGTCGCGGCCCACGATGAATGGAGGTTCGAGCAAAGTTACCCGCACCGGCCCAACGGCCCCAAGCTTCTCATTTAACGAAGCGGCAAATGCCTGCGTAAAGGTCCGATCGACCGTGACGGTGTCGAGATCATAAAACGGCAACACCGCGATCGACCGCGCCGCCAACACGTTTTGTTGCATGGTGGATTGAATTTTTTGCGTGCGAATTTGCCAGGCAAGTGAACCAGCGCCCAACAGGCAAAACACCGCGAGCAAAGCGGCCAGCTTGCGATTGCTCCGAGCCCAGCGCCAGGAGCGGAGCCATGGTCCAACCGGACGAGCGACGATGGGGCGGCCCTCCAGCCAGTTGAGGAGATCCTGCGCGAGACTTCCTGCGGATCCATAACGGGCGGATGGGTCGCGCTCGAGACAGCGCGCACAGATTGTTTCCAAATCCCGGTCCAAATGAGGGGCGAGTGTCCGCAACTTCGGCGCGGGTTTCTCCGCAGCCTGCTTCATGACGTTAAAGGCGTTGTCTCCCACAAACGGTGGCCGGCCGGTGAAAAGCTCGAACAAAATCGCCCCCAGACTGTAAATGTCGGCTGCGGGTGTAAGCCGTGCAGCGGGACCGTCCGCCTGCTCGGGAGCGATGTAGCCGGGTGTTCCGAAACTGGCGAGCGACCGTGTAAGCCGGCTCGACGTTTCCTCGCACCGAGCCAGGCCGAAATCGCTCACGAGCGGTTCGCCGTGGCCGTCCAACAGAATATTCCCAGGCTTCAGATCGCGATGCAGGACCCCTTGTTCATGAGCGTATTGCACGGCGCGGGCCACTTTGGCCATGAGCAGAACGCTTTGGCGCGGATGCTTCAGGAAGGAGCGGTCTTTCCGCAACAGACTCCCGCCTCTGGCGTATTTCATGGTGAAAAACGGAAACCCATCCGCGGTCTCGCCGATCCGGTAGATCGGGACGATATTGGGATGATCCAGGCGCGCCACCGTCTCGGCCTCCCGGCGAAAACGGGCCAGCGCCTGATCGGAGTCGCCCTGATACGCCAGGACGCATTTCAAAGCCACCACCCTCTCTGAATGCGGCTCCCGGGCCCGGTAAACCACGCCCATCCCGCCCCGGGCGATTTCCTCCAGGATTTCGTGATCGGCAATGCGCCAATCCCCATCCCCGGATTTTACGGCGGCCAGCGCTTCCTTGAACGCTTCGTTACCCGATGAGACGGGCTCGTTCTCAAGCGCCTCGTTGAGCAGGCAATGCAGACAAAGACCGTTGGAAAGCCGCGACCCTGAGTTGCATTCCCGGCAAACCTCCGGTTCATCGAGCACTACAAACGCCGAGTCTGTGGAAGGACTGTGTTTCATGGCCCATCCGGGCCGGCGGAAAGCGTGGCGCACAGATAACGAATTTCCTCGTCGACATTCGCCTCCGTTCCGACGGTCTTGGCAACCTCTTCCCGCAGGAGCGAGCGGTACCGTATGCGAAATTGATGCAGGAGACTCTTCACCGAAGGCTCCGGAACTCCGAGAGTGTGGGAAAGATCCTGATAGCAGATGTCCGACCGTTCGGCCGTGAGATAGCTTTGAAGAACTTCGAAAACACGCCGTCGCCCTTTGCTTTCGCATTCCATTCGCAACCGCCGCAGCGCCTCTTCCGCAACTGCGGCCGCCCAACTCAAATCGAACAGCGCCTCCGCTGGAGATGTGGCCAGCGCCTGTGCGGAAATCGACAATTGGCAGGGCGCCTCGGCCATCCATTTTTCCCACGAAACAAATTGCAGATCGCCCCCTCGCTTCCGGGTCCGGCGTTTTACGGCGGCGTCGATCAGGAAATTCTTCAGCGATTTGATCAATAAGGAACGGAAACGTCCCCGCGCCGGGTCGGCCGACTGCAAGAGCGTGCCTTCCAAAATCACGAGGAAAAAATCCTGGGTTAGATCCTGGGCATCCTGAGCGGAATAACCCCGCCGGTAGATGAAGGTGAAAATGGGGCGCCAATAAATCTGGCAAAGTCGGGTCAAACCCTCATTGGCGTTGATCCCCGCTCTGGCGGCATGACCGTTGCGGATCAAACTCCAGCGGGTCGTGGCGAAGTGCGTCAGCGCATCTTCTCCTTCCAACGCAGTTACTCCTCTCACGCCTTGAGCGTGCTTAAGTCGACCATGAACGACAAGCATAAAATTACGCGTCTGGCGGGATTCGGGCCCCTCAGTCCCTATCGTCTTAAGTATTATATCTCGTTGTACTTACATGACAAATCGCCAACACGAAAGACCGCAAAATTCGCGTCATTACTAATTGATATTCGTGCCAGGTCCCTGGTCTGGATTCAGCCTGACTGGAAGATTTCGCGCGCGATTGCCAACCGTTTCGCCTCCACCCGGTCATGTTGCTCCGTCGCGCGCTTCTCCAGTTCGTCATAATCGAGGCGAAGCGGCGGGGCCGTGACCGATGCGGCTGCCAGCGCACGCCAGAGCGACCGTTTGCCAGTGATGCCCAGCGCAAGACCTTCCAGCGCCAAAAACAATCCCATCTCTCCCTCCGCCGCTTCGCCCGGTTGAATCTTTGCGCGCGAAAGTTTCTCCATGACCCAGGCCCCGGCTTTCCGCGCGGTGCTTTCGTCCTGGCCGAGGCTGGCGATCAGGCTCTTGAGAACCTCTTGATCCGCCTCGATTTCATCGCGCAGATCCCTGAAGAATCCCTCGAGCGGTTTCTCCCGGTAGATGTCGATCAGACGATCGAGTAGCTCCAGCGCGCCGACGGAGCCCGCGAGGTGATCGTTCAGATAACTGTTCAAGTGCCCCAGATTCAATAATGTCCAGTAGCGCACTCAAGACATCGCGCAATCTGAAGTAATTCTCTTGGAAAAAATTCACGACCCAGTCTGCGGCATGGAGGTAGATGCCGAAACTTCCGCCGGGAGGAGCAGCTACGCGGGACAGACGTATTACTTCTGTTCTCCGTCGTGTCAGGCAAAGTTCGACGCCGACCCTGCAAAATTTGTCGCCGTGAACGAGAGCGGCGCTCACCGGACCCCCGCGTCGAACGAGCATTCCCCGGCGCAGGAATTTCGCCCCGGTGCGATCTACACCTGCCCCATGCATCCGGAGATTGAGCGCGATCAGCCGGGCGATTGCCCCGTTTGTGGAATGGCCCTGGAGCTCAAGACCATTTCAGCGGGCGCCACCGAAGACGATTCCGAACTGATCGACATGACCCGCCGGTTTTGGATCGGAACGGCGCTGACCTTGCCGGTGTTTCTCCTGGCCATGTCTCATCTTGTTCCCCACGCGCCCTCGTGGTTCTCGGGCGACGCCTCGCGCTGGATTCAATTTGTCCTCAGCACGCCCGTCGTTCTTTGGGCAGGGTGGCCGTTTTTCAAGCGCGGCTGGCGCTCGGTTCGGAGCGGCCATCTCAACATGTTCACGCTCATCGCGATAGGCGTCGGCGTGGCCTACCTTTATAGCGCGGTCGTCATGCTCTTGCCGGGCGCATTTCCGCCATCGCTCGCGCACCATGGACGGATCGGGGTTTACTTCGAAGCGGCCGCGATGATTACCGTTCTCGTTTTGCTGGGGCAGGTGCTCGAGCTTCGCGCGCGCAACAGGACGGGTGGCGCAATCCGGAGCTTGCTCCAGCTTGCGCCCTCCACCGCGCGGCTCGTGCTGAACGGCGAGGAACGAGACGTTCCGCTGGGCGAAGTGAAGACCGGCGATCATCTCCGCGTGCGGCCTGGCGAAAAGGTCCCGGTGGATGGGAGTGTCGTCGAAGGCCGGACCACAATCGACGAGTCGATGCTGACCGGCGAAGCACTGCCGGTGGAGAAAGGCCCGGGTGACAAAGCGATCGGCGGCTCGCTCAACAATACGGGCAGCTTTGTCATGCAGGCAGAGCGCGTTGGTCGTGAAACGGTTCTCGCCCAGATCGTGCAGATGGTTTCCGAGGCGCAACGCAGTCGCGCGCCGATCCAGCGGCTGGCCGACAAAGTGTCGGGTTACTTTGTCCCAGCTGTTCTCCTGGCAGCTGTCGTAACGTTTGCGGTTTGGGCGTGGATCGGTCCCGAGCCACGGCTGGCGCACGCCATCGTGAATGCAGTTGCGGTGCTAATCATCGCCTGTCCATGCGCTCTCGGACTGGCCACCCCGATGTCGATCATGGTCGGAGTAGGCCGAGGCGCTCAGGCGGGCGTTCTCATCAAGAACGCCGGAGCAATCGAGCGAATGGAAAAGGTGACGACCCTCGTCCTCGATAAGACCGGCACCCTCACTGAGGGCAAACCAGAAGTAACCCGAATCATTACCGCCGACTGGATGAGCGAAGACGACCTTCTCGCCGCGGCGGCCAGTGCCGAGCAACAGAGCGAACATCCGTTAGCCTCGGCAATTCTAGCGGCCGCGAAGGAGAGGAACCTTGCTTTGGGAAAACCGACCAGCTTTTCCTCAACCACCGGTGGCGGAGTAATTGCGACGGCTGCGCCAGGAAGAATTCTTGTCGGCCAGCCAGCCTTCCTGCGCGAGAACGGAATCTCCGGACTCGAAGCGTTGGAAGAAAAAGCCCAGACCCTCCAGGGCGAAGGACAGACCGTGATCTTTGTTGCCGTCAATGATCGGGTCGCCGGAATCCTGGCCGTGGCCGATCCGATAAAGAAGTCGACTCCTGGGGCGCTGCGCGAACTGCGCCGCATGGGGTTGAAAGTAATCATGCTCACCGGCGACAACGAGCGCACCGCGCAAGCGGTCGCGAAAAAATTGCGCATCGATCAGGTTGAAGCCGGGGTCGCGCCCAAGGACAAACACGAGCGGATCAAACAGTTGCGCCAGCAAGCTGTGGTCGCGATGGCTGGCGACGGAATTAACGACGCACCGGCTCTCGCCGCGGCCGATGTCGGGATCGCCATGGGCACCGGCACGGATGTCGCGATGGAAAGCGCCGGCATCACGCTCGTTCAAGGCGATCCAGGCGGAATTGTAAAGGCGACGCGCTTGAGCAAGGCCGTGATGCGCAACATTCGCCAGAACCTCTTCTTCGCTTTTGTCTACAACGCTCTCGGAATCCCCGTCGCCGCCGGGTTGCTTTACCCATTCTTTGGCCTACTGCTAAGTCCCATCATAGCCGGAGCCGCCATGAGCCTTAGCTCCGTCTCAGTCATTGCCAATGCCCTGCGGCTGCGCAACCTGCCGTTGTAGGGTGCTCGCCGCAGGGTTGTTCCACCGAAAACCATCTAACCGTTGAACCGATGAAGAGTCCTATCCTGGCCGCCGTCCTCTGCATCTGCCTTCTCCCTTGCCGCGCGCCGGCCGATGTTCCACTCGGCAGCACGACAGTTCATTTCGCGACTCAAAGCGAGGGCAGGCAGATCCTCACCGCGAAGGATGATTTTATTCAGCGCCTGAGTCCGTTCGATCGTTCCGCGCGAATGAAAACCGATAAGGCAGTCGCGGAAGCCGAATTCCTGCAGTTCGTCGGAAGGAATGTGATCGATTGGACCCGCGAGGAGATGGAGACAGTCCAGGCTGCGGTCGAGGCCCTTCAGCCACTTCTGCGCGATTTACGGCTTTCGTGGCCTCCAACCGTTCAGTTGATCAAAACCACCGGGGCAGAAGAAGGAAACGCGGCCTACACGCGGGCCACGGCTATCGTGCTTCCGAAGAGCGAATTGGGCAAAGGCCAGGATCATCTGAAAAAGCTCATCTGCCATGAGCTGTTTCATATCGTGTCCCGCCGCAATCCCGAGCTGCGAGAAAAGCTCTACGCCATTATCGGCTTTGCCAGATGCAATGAGATAAAACTCCCTCCCGAACTCGAACGCCGCAAGATTACCAATCCGGATGCGCCGCGGAACGACCATTTCATCCGGCTGCAAATAGAGGGTCGTGAATCTCTTGCTGTCCCCATCCTCCTGTCCAGCGCTGAGACGTACGATGTTAAGCGCGGAGGTGAGTTCTTCGAATACCTCCAATTCCAGTTTTTGGTGGTGGAGAAAAGCGGCGGCTCTCAAAAGATGAAGGCCGTCAACGAGGGTGTGTCACCAAAGCTTGTCGACATGAAGCGTGTCTCGGGATTCATGGAGCAGGTCGGAAAAAACACGGATTACATTATCCACCCGGAAGAGATTCTGGCCGAGAACTTCGCGCTTCTGGTAATGCAGGGAAACAATGTGGCCTCGCCGGAAATTTTGCACAAGATGAGAGAAGTTCTGGCGGTTAAGAAACCCGCTAACTAGACGGCGCGGTTCCGCTGGCGACCTCGGCTCCCGCGGAAGGCGAGGCTAAAAGGCTGGAGGCCGCATCGAGCTGTTCGGTGGTGCCCAGCAGGAGCAACTCATCACCGGGCCGCAGGTCTTCGTCGGGGCCGGGGTTGATGATGCTGGCCGGCTCGCGCTGAATGCCCACAACGCTCGCGCCGGATTCGGAACGAATCCGCAATTCTCCAATCATCTTTCCCGCCGCGGGCGAACTGGGCGTGATGGGGATCGTCCGGAGGACGGCATCACGCAAGAGTTTGGGCATGGGTCGGTCCTGCTTGGCATGATGCGGGTCGGGAGCCTGAGCCAGGGTTTCACGAAGGGCAACTTGCGCCTTCGCGTATATCCGAACCGAGGAGCGTTGCAGAAGAATGGCGCCGGCGATCAGAACCAGGACGAGGACGAGAAGGACGTTGCGCGACGGCAGGATCGTCGAGCTAAGCAGGAGGATGAGAAGCAGGAGCGCGCCACAGCTCACCGTCAATATGGTATTGCTCAGGACGGCCCGGAAGACCTGCGTTTGTTCGCCTGCGGTGGCGCGGGTCACGCCGACTTCGGAGAGAAGCATGGCGAGCGCTTGCAGTTTTCGGAACACCGCGATGAGGACCGGGAGACTTACCAGCATCGCCAGCAGCCAGAGCAATGCTTTCACGGTATTCTCGCCACCCGCCAGTTGCAGCCACGGAAGGAGTCTTCGTTGTTCGATAAAGGCTGCCAAAAGAAAAACCGCGACCACGAGCATCATGTTCAATCCGATCTGCCATGACAATTTCCTGACCAGCCGGAAAGCGACGTTCTGCCGTCCGGTCTCGCCGAGCTTGCTCACCCAGCCTGTGTAGAGGTTGAGATAGGTCTTGAGAGGAGAGGGCGCCTTTCGATCGAACAGGTCCACCAGCTTATCGGAGCTTCTGACAAGGTAAGGAGAAATCAGCGCCGTTAGTCCTGAGACGGCGACCGCGATCGGATAAATGAATTTGCTGGTCACGTTCAGGGACAATCCGAGCGAGGCGATGATGAAGGAAAACTCGCCGATCTGCGCGAGGCCCATGCCGACCCGCAAGGAAGTGCGCATATCGTTTCCCGCGACAAAAGTCCCAAAAGAACACGTGATCGCCTGGCCCACGAGAACCACCGCGGTGATGATGACGATCGGCACCGCGTGCTCCCAGATCAGCGCCGGATTGATCAAGAGACCGATGGAGACGAAGAAGACCGCGCTGAACATGTCCCGGACCGGCTCCATCAATGCTTCGATGCGATGGATCTGGCGCGCCTCGGCGATGATGGCGCCGATCAGAAAGGCGCCGAGCGCGACACTGTAATTCAGCTTTGCGGCCAGGAGCGAAACGCCAAAGCAAAGTCCGAGAACGCTCACGAGCAGCATTTCGTTGCTCTTGAATTTTGCCACGTACTCCAGCAGCCGCGGCACGATGATCAGGCCGACGAGCAGGAGGGTGACGAGAAACGAGGCGAGCTTGAGCACCGTCATTCCGAGATCGGCGGGCGTGAAGGATCCCGTTGTCGCGAAACCCGACAGGAGGGCAATCATGATAATCGCAAGAATGTCTTCGACGATCAAAATGCCAAAGATGAGCCGGGCGAATTTTTCCTTGGTCTTCCCCTGGTCTTCGAGCGTCTTGACGACAATCGTCGTCGAGGAGATCGAGAGGATGGCTCCCAGAAAGATGGAATCCATCCTGCTCCAACCGAAGGCTGAGCCGAGGGCATACCCCGCCCACATCATGAGGACGATCGCGGAGAGGGCCGCAATCAGTGCGGTCGCGCCAACTTCGCGCAGCTTGCGCAGGCTGAATTCCAGCCCCAGCGAGAACAAAAGAAGAATGACGCCAAGCTCCGAGAGCGTGCGAATGGCTTCTTCGTCGGCGATGAGCGGAAACGGCGGCGTGTGCGGCCCGATGATTACGCCCGCAATGATGTAGCCCAGCACGACCGGCTGTTTCAGCCGGTGAAACAGCACCGTGACCAATCCCGCTACGATCATTACGATCGCCAGGTCCTGAAGAAATGTGACTTCGTGCATGGGATGAAATTAGGGGAGCACCAGGGGCTGCTCTTGCTCGAATGCTAGTCGAATTTCAATGGCGTTCGACAAGGTTTTATAACGTTTGCCGTGGCCAGCCCTAGATCGGTGAGAGACGCCACTCCCAGACCGCGCCCTCGTCCGGAACGTCGACCGCGCCAACGAATTGAAACCCGAGTTTGCGAAGGATGGCGTTCGAAGCGTTCGGTTCCGGAAGCGTCTGCGCGGTGAGTTCCATTGTCCGGTCGGCTGTGCGGGCAATTTCGATCAAGGCGCGGGCCATGGCTGTCGCTATCCCCTGCCCTTCGAACGGAGGAAAAGTGTAGTAAGCGATCTCGACCTTCCCCAGGCGCGGCCCTGTCTTGAACGCGCAGGTGCCAACGACGTCCGGCCCCGACAAGGCCAGATATCCAGTCCAGGGCGGATCGAACCCAACCCTGTCGTAAAGCGCCGTCGTGGCCGCGCACGCTTCTCTGGCCACCTCGGGAAGAGAATCCAGGCTCTCCACGGAAGTTCCATCAGCGCCGATCCGCACCAATCGGAGAGGTTGTTTCATTCAAGGCAGGCTTGCACGGGCGGCCTGGTTCCGCGAATTTGGGCCTCGCGCCCAGGAAATGTGTCTGTAGCTCAACTGGATAGAGCAGCTGACTTCGGATCAGCAGGTTGGGGGTTCGAATCCCTCCAGGCACGCTGGGTTTGCGTTATGTCACGCTTTTCGGCTCCATCAGGACCGACTGAATTTGATGAGCGGATCATAATCACCGCCGTCTGCAGTGCGTATTGCCTCTAGGTATGCAGCCCGTGCCTGGCCGGGATTAATGAGATTTGCGCTGCCCCAGCTGAAAGCCGGTTGATCGCTCTGCCGGGTGATTACGTCGACCGCAAGCCGCGCGTGGCGACCGTTCCCGTTTGAAAAGAGATGAATCTGCACAAGACGATGGTGAAAACGCATGGCGAACTCGTCAAAGCCGTGATGGTCTCGCCAGTAGCGAGCGTCGTCTAAGAGTTGTCTCAAACTTGCGCGAATGTTGTAAAAGGGAACGCCGATATTTTTGTCGCGGGTTCGAAGTTCGCCGGCCCATTTCCAGGTGCCCTCAAACATTCTGCGATGAAGTTCGAAGAGAAAACCCTCTGACAGCAGCTCAGTCTTATTAATTACTCGTTTGGATAGTGCCCATGCCTGCGCGGCGACGATGTTTTGCTCCTCCCATTCATTTAGCTCAGCTTGTGTCGTGAGCGGCGGAATTAGCGCCTCTGCTTCCGCGGCGTCGATGGGAGTTTGCCCAAGCTCATACTGAAAGATCATTTACTCCAGAGAGCACGGGATGGGTGCGCGGCCAGTTTTCGAGCAAGCTCGCGAACCTTCGGTCCAGGTTTTGAGCCTTGGCTCTCCAACCGCATTGAATGCGCAATCGGCAGTATTTGTTTTCTCGCGCGAGCGACTGCCTGCCGCTCTATCATAGCGCCAACTGAACCACCACCACGCGGGACAACCGCATATACCAGATCACAATCCATCGCGTCCGCGGCGCGTTTCAGTGATTTAAGAGCGATCCCGCCGGCAGCTTCGCTTTTTTCAAGTGCGTCAAATCCCTGTTGAGTAAGTCCCAATTTCGACGCGGGGTATGACGCGGGCATTCCGGTTGCGAGGCGAATCGCCCGCAACCAGCCCCCTGGCGGCACGGGTACATCCACATACTTCGGAAACTTTTGTAGTTTCTTTGAAATCACACGAGACAGAATTTTTCGGAAGGCCGGCTTCATTATCCACAATGCATTACTTGTGAATCTTTCACAAATCACAAGTTATAACTTGTTTATTTATAGCGATTCACTTGTTATAACTTGTGACTCGCCGGTCAAGCCGAATGGCAACAGACTTCCCTTGCTCGGGAAGTCCTCTAGAGCCGCTGACTTCGGATCAGCAGGGTTGGAGGTTCGAATCCCTCCAGGCACGCCAAGCCTAGGCGAAGCGGAATTGATGGTAAAAGGACTCGTCCTGCGTTCTCCCTCAGTCGGGAGAGTTGCCGCGCTGGATGAGCGCATCGAGCCGGTTCAGGTCCACGGGCTTGATCAGGTGGTGATGAAAGCCCACCTCGTGGCTCCGGCGCACATCTTCTTCCATCCCAAACCCGGTAAGCGCGATTCCGAAAATCGGGTGGTCGGTGGTGAGCTTTTGCATCAGCTCAATCCCACTCCCATCCGGCAGGCCGATGTCACTCACCAGCACATCGAAACGCTCGGCCGCCGCCATCTCGAGCGCCGATTGAACGCTCCGCGCCGCCTGGACATGATAGCCACGGCGCCGGAGAAGATGCGTAAGCGAACGGTTCGTGTCCTCATGATCTTCCACCAACAGAACGCGCATCGATTTGCGCGCCGCCGGCACGGAAGGCACAACGTTCTTGCTGGCGCCCGCGTTGTGTTCCGCCACGGGAAACATCGCCGTGAAGGTGGCGCCCTGGTTCTTGCCCGCACTTTCCGCGGTGAGCGTTCCGCTATGCGTCTCGACCAGCGCCTTGCTGATCGCCAGGCCAAGACCCAGGCCGCCCAATTGCATCCGGTCGCCCTGCTCGAAGGCATTGAAAATTTTCGGCAATGTTTCGGCGTCGATTCCCATTCCGCTATCGGAAACCTGCACTCGCAGTTGCCCGTTGTCGTTTTGCGTCCGGATTTCGAGCCGCCCGCCTTCCGGGGTGAATTTCACCGCGTTCTTGATCAGGTTCCAAAAAATTTGCTGCAACCGGGCTGGATCGGCTTCGAGGCAAACGTTCTCCGCCGCGAAATCGGTGCCGAGTGAAAGGTTTTTCTTGTCGATATCAGCCTGGCAAATCTCAAGGGCGTTGCGCAAAAGCGAATGAGCGTCCACCTCCTCGAGGTTCAACTGCACTTTGCCTTTGCTGATCCGAGTCAGGTCGAGCAGATCGTCGATCAATCGCGCCTCTAGCTCGACATTTCGCCGGATCATCTGGAGCGAGGCACGAACTTCCTCGGGCAAAACGTCACTCTGCTCCAGCGCCAGCACCGAAGTCAGCACCGGCGTGAGCGGCGTGCGCAGCTCGTGACTGAGCATCGCGAGAAAGGAATCTTTCGCCAGATTTGCCCGCTCCGATTCGGCTCGCGCTTTCTGGGCGGCCTTATAAAGACTGGCATTGTCGATGGCGAGCGCAGCGCGCTGGGCCAGTTCTTCGGCCAGGGCCAATTCCTCCGTGCCGCACATGCGCCCTTCTGTGGTGTTCACCATCACGATCGCGCCCAGCACTCGATCGTAGGTCTTCAACGGCACGGCGATAAAAGATGTCGGCGCGAAGGAAAGAAGCAGCGCCCGGTCTTCGGGCCGCTCAAAGACTTGCTCGAGCGCGCCGTTCTCCATGTCGCAACACATCTGCGATTGGCCGGTTCTGACGACGTGAGCGCCACCCGTTTTCGCGGCCGAGCTCGCCGGAAATTCCTCGGCCAGCTTCCGGAGCGCAGGCTCATCCAGCAGATTCGAATGCGCCACGGCCACCTGCCGCAGCATGCCGTCCTCTTCACTGGCGAGAACGACACAAAAATCAGCCAGCCGTGGAACCACCAGATGAGCCAGGCTGTGGAAAGTTTTGTGATACTCCAGCGAGCCGGCCAGCACGTTGCTGGCATCGGCCAGAAAGGCGAGCCGCTCCTGCCGCCCTTCCGCTTCCGCCAGCGCTGCTTGCTCACGAATAAATTTCTCCCGCTCTTCCGCCTGTCGTTTTACCTGCTCGGTTTTTTTGAAGAGATCGACAAAGACCGAGATCTTGGCGCGAAGAATCTCCGGCACGACCGGCGTGAGAATATAATCCACCGCGCCTAACGAGTAGCCGCGCGAGACATGCGTCTCGGTGTCGTTGACCGCGCTGATGAAAATAATCGGTGTCGTCTCGGAGCGCTGGCGCTGGCGGATGAGAGCGGCGGTTTCGAATCCGTCCATCCCGGGCATGTTTACGTCGAGCAGGATCACGGCGAAATCCTGCTTGAGGAGACAACGGAGCGCTTCCTTCCCAGAGGTCGCGCGGACCAGATTTTGATTCAGCTCCGACAGGACGGTCTCGTGCGCGAGCAACTTATCGGGCCGGTCGTCGACAACAAGAATGCTGACCTTTTCGTCGGCCGGCTCCGCCACGATGGGATCAGCAATCATTGTTAACGATGGAGCCAGTTCCGGAGCAGCGTCAGGAGACGTTCCGTGTCCACCGGCTTCGCGATGTAATCGCTCGCGCCGGCATCGATGCATTTTTCGCGATCGCCCTTCATCGCTTTCGCGGTCAGCGCAATAATGGGCAGCTGCTCGAAGCCGTGCGTTTTCCGGATCGCCCGCATCGTTTCGTAGCCGTCCATCTCCGGCAGCATGATGTCCATCAGGACGAGATCGGTCTCCGGCTCGCTTTGCAACAGGTCGATCGCGGCCTTGCCCGTCTCGGCGGAATGGACCTCCATTTTGTATCGTTCGAGCATGCTCGTCATCGCAAAGATATTGCGGATGTCATCGTCGACGATGATCACTTTTTTGCCGGCCAGAATAGCGTCTGGATCGTGCAGCCGCCGCAGGATTTCGCGTTTTTCCTGGGGTAAACTGGCCGCGTCACGGTGCAACCAGAGGGCGGTTTGATCGAAGAGGCGTTCCGGACTGCGCACATCCTTGACGATCGTCGTCTGCGCGACTCGATTCAGTTTCTCCTCTTCTTCGTGGGTCAGGTCCTTCGCCGTATAAACGATGATCGGCAGATCCTCGTTTTGGTCGCGGATCTTATCGATCAGGTCGAAACCGGACATATCGGGCAACATGAGATCGAGCACGACGCAATCGAACCGTTCGTTCCGCAGCGCATCCAAGGCGGCGTGCGCGTCAGCCGCATCGGTCAGATGCGCGGTCTCATTTCCGATCAACTCCCGAATGCTGTCCCGCTGGCTTGCATCATCCTCAATGACCAGCAGCTTTTTCGAGGTGGATTCCCTCATTTCGTTCACCTTGGTGAAGATTTGAGTGATCTGCGATTCGTCGATCGGCTTGGTGAAAAAGCGGAGCGCGCCTTGTTTGAGCGCGTTCTGCGGCTCCTCGTGCGCCGAGATGATGAATACTGGAATGTGGCGGGTTGCGAGGTCGGATTTCAGACGGTCCAGAATCTGCCAGCCATCGACGTCCGGAAGACGGAGATCGAGCGTAATGGCGGCCGGCGCGAACTCGCGCACCAGCGCGAGCGCATCTTTCCCGCGTGGAGTAACCACTGCCTTAAATCCGTTTTGACGCGCCACATCGAGCAGCCATTGCGCAAAATCGCGGTCGTCCTCGATGATCAGGACCGCCTTTTCTCCCGGGAGAATGTTCGCCCGATCGTCGGCGAGAAACTCTACCGGCATCGGCGGCGTTTCGGCGCTGTTGGTCGCTTCGTCCGCCACCGGTTCCGGTAACGGCGGCATTACTCTCTCAACAGGCACCGCGCTATAGCTTTGCGGCAAGAACAACGTGAACGTGCTTCCGCGGCCTTCGGAACTTTCCACGCGGATTTCACCACCGAGCACGCGTGCCAGTTCGCGGCTAATCGCCAGGCCGAGGCCCGTGCCACCGTACTTCCGGCTCGTGCTGCCGTCCGCCTGCAGGAATGGCTCGAAGATCGTGGCCTGTTTGTCCACCGGGATACCGATCCCACTGTCGCTGACTGAAAACGCCAGAACACTCTCCGCCCGGTTGAGACTTTGATTTTCAGGCGACCAACCGGCCGTGGCCGGCGCCAGCTGCAGAATCACGTGACCGCGCTCCGTAAACTTGAACGCATTCGAGAGCAGGTTCTTCAAGACTTGATCCAGCCGCTGCGCGTCGGTCCGCACCGCGTCAGGCACGCGCGGATCGATGTCGATCTTGAAGCTCAATCCTTTGCCCTCCGCCACATGGCGGAACGTCCGCTCCATCGTCTGGCGCATCTCTTCAAAGCGAACCTCGCCGACGTCGAGCGAGACGGTGCCGGACTCGATCTTCGACAGGTCGAGAATATCGTTGATCAGCTTCAACAGATCCTTGCCCGAGCCACGGATCGTTCGGGCGAACTCGACCTGCTTCGGCGTGAGGTTGCCGTCCGGGTTGGACGAAAGCTGGTCCGCCAGAATGAGCAGACTGTTGAGCGGCGTGCGCAACTCGTGGGACATGTTCGCCAGGAATTCCGACTTGTAACGTGACGTGAGCGAGAGCTGCTGCGCCTTGCCCTCGAGCGCCTGCCGCGCTTGCTCGACCTCCCGATTCTTGCGTTCGACTTCCTCGTTTTGCTCGAAGAGTTGCCGCGCCTTTTCCTCCAGCTCCTGGTTCGTCTGCTGGAGCTCTTCCTGCCGGCTTTGCAACTCGGAGGCGAGCGACTGGGATTGTTTCAGCAGATCTTCCGTTCGGGTGTTTGCCTCGATCGTGTTGAGCACGATCCCGATACTTTCCGTGAGCTGATCGAGAAACGCCTGGTGGGTCGGGTTGAATTCATCGAGCGACGAAAGTTCCATGACGGCCTTGACCTGGCCCTCGAAAAGAATCGGCAGAACCACGATGTTCATCGGCGCCGCTTCACCCAGGCCGGAACTGATCTGAACGTAATCGGAGGGCACGCTCGTGAGCAGAATGCGCTCTTTCTCGAGCGCGGCTTGTCCGACCAGGCCTTCGCCGAGCTTGAAACGGTTGTTTATCCCTTTGCGCTCGCGGTAGGCATAGCTGGCGAGAAGCTGCAATTCAGGCTCCTCCGCCGAGCCATCCATCATATAAAAGACGCCTTGCTTGGCGGAGACCACGGGCGCCAGCTCGGAGAGGATGAGCCGCCCAACGGTCAGCAAATCTTTTTGGCCCTGGAGCATGCGGGTGAACTTCGCCAGATTGGTCTTGAGCCAGTCCTGTTCGTCGTTGCGCAACGTCGTGTCCTTCAGGTTGCGAATCATCTCGTTGATGTTGTCTTTAACGAACGCGACCTCACCCTGAGCATCGACTTGAATCGATCGCGTCAGATCGCCCTTCGTCACCGCCGTCGCGACATCGGCAATCGCGCGCAGCTGCGAAGTCAGATTGCCGGCAAGCTGATTCACGTTGTCGGTCAGGTCGCGCCACGTGCCGGCCGCCCCTGGCACGTTGGCCTGGCCGCCGAGCTTTCCTTCCACGCCCACCTCGCGCGCCACGCTCGTGACCTGGTCCGCGAAGATCGCAAGCGTGTCGGTCATGCCGTTGATCGTATCGGCCAGAGCCGCGATCTCGCCTTTCGCTTCCACGAGCAGCTTTCGTTTCAAATCGCCATTCGCGACCGCGGTCACGACCTTGGCGATGCCGCGCACCTGATTGGTCAGGTTGCCGGCCATGAAATTCACCGAGTCGGTCAAATCCTTCCACGTGCCCGCGACGCCCTTCACCACGGCCTGGCCGCCGAGGCGTCCTTCCGTGCCCACTTCGCGCGCCATACGAGTCACTTCCGAGGCGAAGGAATTGAGTTGATCCACCATCGTGTTGACGGTGTTTTTCAACTCCAGAATTTCACCTTTGACGTCGACGGTGATTTTCTTCGAAAGATCGCCCGTCGCGACCGCGGTCGTCACCGCCGCAATGTTACGCACCTGGGTCGTCAGGTTACTCGCCATGAAGTTCACCGAGTCGGTCAAATCTTTCCACGTGCCGGAAACGCCTTCGACTCGCGCCTGACCGCCGAGCGCTCCCTCCGAGCCTACCTCTCGCGCCACGCGCGTCACTTCCGACGCGAACGAACGCAGCTGATCCACCATGGTGTTGATCGTGTCCTTCAGTTCCAAAATTTCCCCGCGCACGTCGACCGTGATTTTTTTCGACAAGTCGCCGTTCGCGACCGCGGTCGTGACCTCGGCGATGTTACGCACCTGACCGGTCAGGTTGCCGGCCATCGAGTTCACCGAATCGGTCAAGTCTTTCCAGGTGCCGGCCACGCCTTCGACATCCGCCTGGCCGCCCAGAATTCCTTCCGAACCCACTTCGCGGGCCACGCGCGTTACTTCCGAGCCGAACGAGCTGAGCTGATCGACCATGGTGTTGATCGTGTTCTTCAGCTCCAGGATTTCGCCTTTTACATCGACGGTGATCTTCTTGGAGAGGTCGCCCCGGGCGACCGCCGTGGTCACGTCCGCGATGTTTCGGACCTGTGCCGTCAGGTTGCCAGCCATCGAATTCACGCTATCGGTCAAATCCTTCCACGTGCCCGCGACGCCGCGCACATCCGCCTGGCCGCCCAGTTTTCCTTCTGAACCCACTTCGCGCGCAACACGAGTCACTTCCGACGCGAACGAACGCAGCTGATCGACCATGGTGTTGATCGTGTCCTTGAGCTGCAAAATCTCGCCGCGCACATCGACCGTGATCTTTTTCGAAAGGTCGCCATTCGCGACCGCCGTCGTGACTTCGGCGATATTACGCACCTGGCCGGTCAGATTTCCGGCCATCGAGTTCACCGAGTCAGTCAAATCTTTCCACGTGCCGGCAACGCCTTTCACGTCCGCCTGACCGCCGAGCCGGCCTTCCGTTCCCACTTCGCGCGCCACGCGCGTCACTTCCGCGGCGAACGAGCTGAGCTGATCGACCATCGTGTTGATCGTGTTCTTGAGCTCGAGGATTTCGCCCTTCACGTCGACCGTGATCTTCTTCGACAGGTCGCCGTTCGCGACCGCCGTCGTGACTTCGGCGATGTTACGCACCTGGCCGGTCAAGTTGCCGGCCATGAAGTTCACACTGTCAGTCAGATCTTTCCACGTGCCGGCGACACCGCTCACCTCGGCCTGGCCGCCCAGAATCCCTTCCGAACCCACTTCGCGCGCCACACGCGTCACTTCCGAAGCGAAAGAGCTGAGCCGATCCACCAGCGTGTTGATCGTGTTCTTCATTTCGAGAATCTCGCCTTTCACGTCCACCGTGATTTTGCGCGAGAGGTCCCCGTTCGCGATCGAGGTCGTGACCTCGGCAATGTTACGCACCTGCGCCGTCAGATTGCCGGCCATCATGTTCACGTTGTCGGTCAAATCCTTCCAGGTGCCGGCGACACCGCGCACATCCGCCTGGCCGCCCAGCGCCCCTTCCGAGCCCACTTCGCGAGCCACGCGCGTCACTTCCGACGCAAAGGAACGAAGCTGATCGACCATCGTGTTGATCGTGTCTTTCAGCTCCAGGATTTCCCCGCGCACATCGACCGTGATTTTTTTCGAAAGGTCTCCATTCGCGACCGCCGTCGTGACCTCGGCGATATTGCGCACCTGGCCGGTGAGATTTCCGGCCATCGAATTCACGCTGTCGGTCAAATCCTTCCAGGTGCCCGCCACGCCCTTTACATCCGCCTGGCCGCCGAGCTTGCCTTCGGTGCCCACCTCCCGCGCCACCCGCGTTACTTCCGACGCGAACGAGCTGAGCTGATCGACCATCGTGTTGATCGTGTCTTTCAGCTCGAGGATCTCGCCCTTCACGTCGACGGTGATCTTCTTCGAGAGATCGCCCCGGGCGACAGCGGTGGTCACGTCCGCGATGTTGCGCACCTGGCCGGTCAGATTGCGGGCCATGAAATTCACCGAGTCGGTCAAATCCTTCCACGTTCCGGAAACGCCTTCCACGCGCGCCTGGCCGCCGAGAATTCCCTCCGATCCCACCTCGCGAGCGACGCGCGTCACTTCCGAGGCGAACGAACGAAGCTGATCGACCATGACGTTTACGGTGTCCTTCAGCTCGAGGAACTCTCCTTTAACGTCGACCGTAATCTTCTTGGTCAAATCGCCGTTCGCGACCGCGGTGGTCACCGTCGCAATGTTACGGACCTGGGCGGTCAGGTTGCCGGCCATCAGGTTTACGTTCTCCGTCAGGTCCTTCCAGGTCCCCGCGACGCCTTTGACCTTCGCCTGGCCGCCGAGCTTGCCTTCGGTGCCCACTTCGCGAGCCACGCGCGTCACTTCCGAGGCAAAGGCGCCGAGCTGATCGACCATTGTGTTAACGGTCTTCGCCGTGCGCAAAAACTCTCCCTGGAGCGGCCGCCCCTCGATTTCGGTCGCCATGGTCTTGGACAGATCGCCCTTGGCCACCGCGCCGATGACGCGCGCCATTTCACTCGTCGGATGCACCAGATCGCCGATCAATCCATTGACCGAACCGATCGCTTCCGCCCAGCAATCCGAGACATCGCCCAGCGACGCGCGCTGCGAGATCCGCCCTTCCTTGCCCACGACCTGGCCGATCCGGTCGAGCTCACGCGCCATGCGCTGATTCAGGCCGATGACCTCATTAAACGTGTCGGCGATCTTTCCAGGCAAGCCCGTCCAGTCATCCGGCAACCGGACGGAGAAGTCACCGCGTTTGAAGGCGGAGAGTGCAGTGAGAAGCTGCTTTTGATCGAGGCGGTCAGCGTTGAGGCGTGAGCCATTCTCCGCGGCCGGAAGGCGGGGTGAGCTGCTTTTCTTCATAGGTAATCGGGAGGTTAAACGAAATCTGATGAGGTCCCCCGGGCGACGCCACGCGCTTCGCCCACGGAAGCTGAAAAGGTAAAATAGAGATGAGCAGGATTTGTGCTGCCAGCAACTGGCCGTCGCCCGGTGAGAATTTGTGCAGGACCTGTCACGGAATCGGGCCCATCAAGGCCGTTGTTGAAGTTCGGTTATCACGGCCCATTCAGACGTATAGTTTTGCGAGGGAATTCATTGAGGAAGTTTAGGTTGCGTTTCCGCGAAAGCAGCCGAGAGTCCCCGCCTATTGGATTAAGTCTGTTTTGTTCGTTGCGTGGTAGATCGTCAGCTGAGATTCCTCAGTGGTGGTTTGAAACTCGATTCTCGAGAACGGCTCTGTAGCTGGCAGTTATTTGCTCCAAAAATAACAATGAAACTGTACGTAGGTAATCTCTCTTTTGAGACCACTGAAAATGATCTTCAGGATCTTTTTGAACAACATGGCAAAGTCACTGACGTCGCCCTCATGATGGACCGCACCACCGGCCGCTCGCGCGGCTTTGCGTTCGTCTCGATGGCCGATACGACTGAAGCCAACGCGGCTGTTGCCGCCCTCAACGGCAAAGAAGTGCAAGGCCGCACCCTGACCGTGAACGAAGCGCGCGCTCGCGAAGAGCGTCCGCGCCAGTCGGCCGGAAATCGCTACTAATCCAGCGTTTTTGATTCTGCGGACCGGCGCTCCTTGAAGGGCGCCGGTTCCGCAACTCTCCATGGATTCCAAAAAAGCAATCGAGCTCGAGGGGAAAATCATTTCCGTCCTCGCCGGCACCATGTTTCGGGTGCAGCTCGCAAACGACCATCTGGTCCTGGCGCATATTTCCGGCAAAATGCGCAAACGTTTTATTCGCCTGACAACCGGCGATCGGGTAAAACTCCAGATGTCCCCTTACGACATCGACAAAGCCCGGATCGTCTATCGGCTCGGCTAAACCAATTTTATGACCACTCCAGCGGCGAACGAGAAAAAAACACCCATGATCAAACGAATACTAGTCCGATGCCCGGCCACAGCGAAGCTCACCGCGACCGGCCTTACGATCGATGAAGATCTCTACGCGGACACGCCGCTGAAGAACCACAAGCTGACGTGCCCGCACTGCCAGCAAGTGCACGCCTGGACGAAGAAAGACGTCGTCCTCGCGCGATAAGCGCATCAGTTGTTGTAGCGCACACTTCAGTCATCCCGAGCAGAGGCGAGGGACCCCCGTGGCGTTACTGGGCGAGTGGATCTCCGGGGTTCCTCGACTACGCTGCGCTCCGCTCGGAATGACGGCAAAGTGCCACCACTCGGTGGCTACAGTTGACATTTGGCCCCACGACTGGCTACCACTCACAGCGTGAAAACGCCGCCCGCCAGGCGCGCCGAGCTGGATGAGGTCATCGTTAATGTCGAGCTCACGCTCGCCAGTATTGTCCAGGGTCTGGCCCTTTCCTTCCTGGCGGACAACGCCGGTGCCGTGCTCTCGAAAGGACCGCCGGCCGCCTGGCTTTACGTGGGCGTCGCATTTCTAATCATCCTGATCTTTTGGTCCCGAGCACTCATCCACACCCTCACCCTCATCCGATGGCCGCTCGAGTTTGTGCATAATTTCTTCTATTTCGCCTGCGCCCTGGTGGAAGTGCTCGCCTTCAAAAACCTCCACGATCCCTTCATGTGGTTTGTGCTGAACGCCGTTTTCGCCGTGCTCGTCTGGGGCTTGTTTATGCACGACCTGCGCATCATTCGCCTGCGCGCCAGGGACAGCGTGGGGCCAAGCAGTTTCCGCCTGTATGCCATCGTCGAGGCGGACCAACGGTTGAACATTCGCATAATCATGCCCTCCCTTTTTGCCTTCGCGCTCGGATCGGCCCTGGCCATCAAGATGGCGCCGGAATTTTTTCTCGTGCGCCAGGGCCATCTGTTGCTCATTGGTTGCCAGGGCGTGGTCCTGATGGTTTATCTCGCCTGCGTGGTCCGCTCATTCACTCGCATCACGCCGTTGATTTCCGCCACTCGCGCGGAATGGCGCGATGACGTGGAAGAGGGTATGTGAACCGCCGCTGGTGGCGACGCAACATTTTCGAGGTTGTCAGCATACTGGGGGCGGGCGTCGTCTGGGCGAACACCGACAATAAATTCGCCCACCAGTTCTTCGGCGGATACAAAGAAAGCGGCTTCGGCCGCGAAGGCGGCGGCATGGCCTATTTGCTTACCTGACCCAGGGTGATATCGTAGGACCTCCCCGGAACATGCGTTCGATAATCATTTCCATACTGGCGAGTGCGATCGCATTCCCTGCGGGCCTGCAAGGACAGCAGATACTCCCGGTAAGCGCGACCAAGTGTGTGTTCGGTCAAGGTGTATTCTTGGTTGTATCGACCCACCACTCGGATCCGTACTGCGCCAGCTTCGCCACGGCTCCGGGCGGTGGTTGCACTCAATGGAAATTGTTCCGTAATGGTCAGTTAGTCTTATCCAAATACACAGTGCCCGCCGGCGGAGGCACGCAAGTTCCATCCAACCCGCCCCTCGATTATTACAACATCGGCAGATTTCTCCTCTCCCAACCGGGCCAGTACCAGGTCAAAATGTCGTATTCCCGCAGAACCTGTAGCGGCTGGTGGATTTTTAAGACCTGTAAGTTCGATGTCTTCGTTAACGAAACGCCGGTCCTCACGGTGACAGCGAACGATTTGAATCTCGCAACATGGAATCTGTGTCCGCTGGGTTCGTTCGATGGCGCGAATTGTTTCGTGATGGCGAAACCTCCAAATGGCTTTATTTGGGGACAGGGCTTTTATGTGCCCGCTTCAAACAGTTCCAAGTGTCCCGCCGGCACCTTCGATGGGGCGAACTGCTTCCTCATGCCGAAGCCGGCGAACGGCTTCATATGGAATAACGGATTCTACGTGCCCGCAGGTCCGGGCGGAACTTGTTCCGTGGGGACGTTTGATAGCGCCAATTGCTTCATCATGAAAGCTCCCTGGGGATCCACCGCGTTCGAATATAACGGTAATTTCTACGTAACGCCGCTTTCCGTTTGTTCGCAGGGATCTTTCGATGGCGCGAACTGTCTTCTCGCTACCGCCCCTGCCGGCACAACTATGTTTGAATGGGGCGGCAACTTCTATGTGACATCGTTGCACCCGTGTCGGTAATTTTTTGCGGAGCACGATAGCATCTTGCGGCCTTCCTAAGGGAGACAAGGGCGGCGGGGGCGGGGCCGCCACGATCGTTCATCCGCGCGGTTTGGCATCGTAATAAAGGACGACGAACGAAATCCCGAGGAGCGGGCGGAGCACGATCTGCAACAGGCCGAGCGCCACCGTCACAAAACTCGGGCTTTGCGGCTTTGCGCTGGATAAGGCCTGAAGCATCGCTTGCGGATCCTGCGAAGTCGTTAGTTGCTGAAAATAAATTCGAACCATCTGCCACTCGAATTCGATGTTCAGCACAATCACAACGGCAAACCAAAGTGACGCCAGCGCGGCGCCCCGCCATAACGGCCGCTGATGCCACGGGCGATCACGTCCACTGCGCGCCAGTTCTTTGCTCTGTCGCAATGTGTCCGCGATGTTCGACTGCTCGAGGACGGCGAATTGTTGCCAAAAAAGAAAGCTCGTGAATAACCGCACCGTGATCCAGACCTGAAAGGCGAGCAGCAACAGGGAGAGAAACAAAGAAATCAGGGAGGGACCGGCGGTCGCGATAGCAAGGATTGCGGTGACCGGAAGCGCGGTCCAAAAGAAATAGCAGCCATAGACAAAGAGGCAAAGCAGGGCCACGCGAGGCCAGAAAAGCATCGCGCGCCGCAACGGCTCGAAGGCTTGGATCGGGCGCGCCGCCATCAGATCGGCGGTGGCGATCTGAATTCCGGCGAGGTAAACGGGCCACAAAGCCAGGCTGAGCAAAAGCATGAAACAGGAGAATCCCACCGCCGTTGCCCTCTGGAGATCCGGCACGGCATTGGAGGGGATATCGCCGGCTGGTGCGCTCAATTGCGCGCAGACTGACGGCAAAGCCGTCACCAGCGTGAGGACTAAAAAGTGCCAGAATCCGCGGCGATAGATCTGGAAACTCTCGAAGATGATTTGCGAAAAAGTGCGTGGCGCTAACTGAGGAGGTTCAATTTGCGCGACGGGAAAAATGCCGGGAATTTCGGCGGCTTTGAGCCAAACAGAATCGCCTTCCCGTCGAACGGGGTTATCCGGGAGTAAACGGCCTTCGCGCTGCCACTCGCAGAGCGTGTCCACATCGACCGGGCCGTACTCCTGCCCCTCCACGCGGACGATCCATTCTTGCGCCATCGGGCTTCTTTAACCGCGAATCGAGTCCCTCGCCACCGCTTCAGTTGGCAGGGCGAGACTCTGTCGAGCCGAAACGCTGCGGGGCGACCCCAGCCCGCGGCTCGACAGGGTCTCGCCCTACCCAGAAACATCGCCGGTTTGGAAAGCGCCGCTCCTTGATTACCTTGCAAACGTGAAGCTGCTCCTCATTGACGGACATTACTACGTTTACCGTTCCTTCTTCGCGATTCAGAATCTCTCAAATTCCCGAGGAGAACCGACCAACGCGATCTTCGGATTCACGAAAACGCTCCGGCTCATGGTGAAACACTTGCAGCCGGATCTGGGCGCGGTTTTCTGGGACGAAGGGCTGCCCGAGAAGCGCATGATTCTGCAGCCCGCCTACAAGGAGACGCGCAAAGAAATGCCGCGACCGATGGTGCCGCAGCTCGATTACATCCAGAGCGAGCTGACCGCGCTGCTCGGCTTTAAAAACATTTCGCTTCCGAACACGGAGGCGGATGACCTCATGGGCTGCTACACGCTCGCGGCCTGTAAACGAAATATCGAAGTGATCCTCGCGACCAATGACAAGGACCTCTACCAACTCGTGGGGCCGTGCGTGAAGGTTTACACGACGGCCAAGGCCGATCTTCTTTCGCCCAAAGATGCCTACGCGCTCCTGGGCGAACCGGAAGTGACGGCGAAATGGGGGGTCCCGCCGAGTTTGATTGGTGACGTGCTGGCGATTTCGGGTGATTCCGTGGACAACATTCCCGGCGTCGGCATTGGCCGGAAAACCGCCGCCGGCCTTTTGCTCGAACATGGAGGACTCGATGCCCTCATGGCCGGCATCGACAAGCTAAAAAGCGCGCGCAGCCGGGAGAAACTGCTGGCGGGCCGGGAGCAGATTGAGCAAAACCGCAAAATGGTGGAGCTGGATTGCGACACGACATTGCCCGTGCCGATCGACGAATTACGGATAAAGCCCGATTACCCGGCGCTGATCGCCGCGCTGGAAAAGTGCGAATTCAAATCGCTGCTCCAGGAGGTCCGGGACGAGGCGTCCAAAGAGGGCACTGCACGGCAGGGGGAACTGCTCCTGTAATGGCAGGGGCGAGACTCCTGTAATGGTAGGGGCGAGACTCCTGTAATGGTAGGGCGAGACTCCGTCGAGCCGGGCGCAACGGCGGCGACCTTGTATCCCCGGCTCGACAGAGTCTCGCCCTACCAAAAAGACGGCGGTCTGGAGACCGTCGCTCCTTTGGGACTTTGGAAAACGCGCGTATCTCTGAAAATATTTCGAACGCCAGCCCTGTCTCGCTGTCAAATCATACAGGTTAAGGCGATTCGGGCGGCCGCACGTTTCTCGTATTTGTTGTTTCTCCGCGTGCGCTGCCCGAATCCTTTTTTTGGCATCTCCCGCTCGCCACGTGGCCACTATCCGGTGAATCTTTCGTAGGTGTCCACTGCCATGCACCTCGACCCCAGCCCGCTTGGAATCCGCGGGTTCTTAATCGACGCTCCGGACTTCGGGGCCATCCGCAGCCGGCGCAATGGGGCGCTCATCGTGGAAGACGGGCGCATCTCGGAGATCGGCAACTACGATGATTTGCGGAGGCGCCAGCGTGCCGCGCCCATTCGCTGGATCGACCACGGGATGGTGGCGGTTTTCCCCGGGCTGATCGATTGCCACACTCACCTTCCGCAGTATTCCGCCGTGGCGCGGGGCGAAAGCCAGTTACTGCCGTGGCTGCGCGAAAATATTTTCCCGGTCGAGCGCGAATTCACCGGGCCGAAAGCGAGGGAGGAAGCGCCCCTCTTCTTCCATGAGCTGGCGCGCAATGGGACGACTACGGCGATGGTTTACGCGGCCATTTACGAAGACAGCTGCGATATCGGCTTCGAAGCGGCGGAGCAAAGCGGGCTCCGGGTCATTCTGGGCAAAATGATGATGGACCTGGGGTCCTACGGCCAGCTTCAACCCAAGAAAATCCTTTCGGTTTCACTCATTGAAAGCGAACGGCTTTGCCGAAAGTGGCACGGGGCGGACAAGGGCCGGCTCGAGTACGCCTTCAGCCCGCGTTTTGCGGTCACCTGCTCTGAGAAACTGATGCGCAGCGCGGCCGAGCTGGCGGCGAGATTTAATGCCTATCTTCAGACCCACCTCGCGGAGAACCGCGAAGAGATTGAAAAGGTGCATAACCTTCATATGTCGGCCCGCGATTACACGGACGTCTATGAGAAGTGCGGACTGCTGACACCAAAAACCATGCTGGGCCATTGCATCCACCTGAGCGCCCGTGAGATCGACGCCATCGCGGCGGCGCAATCGGGCATCGCGCATTGTCCCACTTCGAACCTTTTCCTGGGCAGCGGCCTGCTCAAACTCGATCAACTGATGAAGGCTGGCCTCGCCATCGGGCTGGGCTCCGATGTCGCAGCCGGCCCCGAGCTGAATATGTGGCAGGTCATGCGTGGCGCCCTCGATGTTCAAAAAGCCAGGAATATGTTCGAACCGAACCTGCCCCGGCTTCGCCCCAGCGAGGCGTTTCACCTGGCGACGAGCGGTGGGGCGCGCGCGCTCGGCAAGTCGGCCACCATTGGCTCATTCGACGTGGGCAAGGAGGCGGATTTAATTGTCGTCGATCTCACGGCCCTTCTGCCGTATGGAAAGCAGGAACGGCGATTCGATGACTTAACCCCCGAGGACATTTTGGCGCTTTGCATTTACCGTGGCGGTCCGCATGCGACCCTGGAGACTTACGTGCGAGGAAAGTGTGTTTATCGTGCGCCGGAGACGACCGGCCCACCATGAGAGAAACTGAGTCGGACCCCATCGCGATCGCATTACAGGAAGATGTCGGTGCTGGCGACATCACGACTGATTTCTTCGTGCCCGACCGGCTGCGTGCCCTCGGTCGAATCCTTGCGCGCGAACGCGCCGTGGTCGCGGGGGGGAATACCGCGGCGGAAGTGTTCCGGCGGGTCAATCCGAAATTGAATGTCGACATTCTCCAGCCGGATGGATCGGCGCTCTCCGGCGGTGAGACTATCCTGGAAGTTCGCGGGCCGGCCCGCTCGATTCTGACCGCCGAGCGCGTCGCGTTGAATTTTCTTCAGCGCCTCAGCGGGATCGCCACGTTGACGCGGCAATTCGTCGACGCCATTGGCAAATCCCCCGCAAAGATCCTCGATACGCGGAAGACGACGCCTGGCTTGCGAGCGCTGGAAAAAGCCGCGGTGGTGGCGGGCGGCGGCGCGAATCACCGCTTTAACCTCAACGACATGGTCCTGATAAAGGACAACCACTTGAGCGCCGGTTCCGGTTTCGCTGGCTTCGCCGCTGCGATCCAGCGCCTGCGCCAGGAACGCCCGGGAATTCGGATCGAGGTGGAGGCGGATCGCCTCGAGCAAGTGCATTCGTTTCTCGAAATTGAAGGCATCGACGTCATTCTCCTCGACAACATGAAGCCATCCGAGATGCGCGAGGCCGTCGCCCTCGGCCGAAACAAGGTGAAATTTGAGGCGAGCGGTGGCGTGACCTTGAGAAACGTCCGCCAGATCGCCGCCACCGGCGTCGACTTCATTTCCGTGGGGGCGCTTACGCATTCGGCCCGTGCGATCGATTTGGCCCTGGAACTGACGCATGTCGGAGGGTGATCGGACCGACCGCCTGGTCGCCCGCGTTCTTCGCGCCGATTTGGGAGAATGCCGGGTGGGCCATCAAATCGTGGTCGTCGAAGAGGCCCAGTCCACCAACGACCTGGCCTGGGAGGCGGCCGGACGCGGCGCAGCGGAAGGATTCGTCGTGTTCGCGGAGCGGCAAACAGCGGGCCGGGGTCAATATGGCCGGCGTTGGGAATCCGCCCCTTACAAAGGCCTTTGGTTCTCGGTCTTGCTGCGGCCGGCGATCACTCTCGCGCAATCGCCGCAGCTCACTTCGCTCCTGGCCGGGGCCGTCTCCGCGACGATCCAGCAGGAAACCGGCGTCCCCGCTCTCATCAAATTGCCTAACGACATCTACCTGGCCGGACGCAAGGTCGCGGGGATTCTCGTCGAAGGCCGGACTGAGGCCGATGGAAGCTACGTCGCGGTCGCCGGCATCGGAGTGAACGTGAATCACGCGATCGAGGATTTCCCCGCGGAGTTGCAAACCACGGCCGGGTCGTTGGCCATGGCGAGCGGCCGGTCTCTCCAGCGCGGTGCCCTCGCGGTCGCGCTGCTCCGCAAATTGGAGACCGATCTATCGCACTTTCATGCCGGAGTCGTCGCGCGGAACCGCTGAAAACCCCGCAATTTTTCCAGGGCGCGCCCGCTATCGATCTGCTCCCGGGCCAATCCGATGCCCTCGCCCATATCGCGGGCGAGTCCGGCCACGACAAAGCCGCCCGCTGCATTGACGAGGGTCAAGTCTCGTTTTGCCCCCTGAACCTCGCCGGACAAAATCCCTTCCAGGAAAGCGGCATTTTGCGCGGGGTCTCCGCCTCGCAACTCCTCCAAACCGCCTGATGGAACGTTGAGCCAGCGCGAATCGATCACGCCGGAGGTGACCTTCCCCTGCAACAATTCGGCCAGGATGGTTGCTCCGCTCGTCGAGATATCGTCCAAGCCGTTATCTCCGTCCGTCTGGCCGTGCACCACCCAGGCGCGTTCCCGTCCAAGACGGCGAAGGACTTCCGCGAAAATGCTCGTGAGGTGTGGAGAAAACACCCCTATGAGCTGACGCGCCGGACGCGCGGGGTTGAGCAACGGACCCAGGAGATTAAAAACGGTGCGCATACTTTCGCGGGCCAACCGATGGCGCATTCCTGCGATGACGCGATAAGCGGGGTGATATTGCCGGGCGAAAATGAAGCAAAGCCCGAGGCGTTCCACGCATTCTCGCAGATGGGCCGGAGGCAGATCGAAGGGAACACCCAACGCTTCCAGCACATCGGCGCTGCCACAGCATGAGGTCACCTTGCGGTTGCCATGCTTGACCACGACCGCGCCTCCGGCCGCGAGAACAAACATGATCGTCGTCGAAACATTAAAGAGATCGTAGCCGTCACCGCCCGTCCCGCAGACATCGATCATCGGCCCGGCCAGATTTTTCGCATCGATCAATGGGTCAATCGCTCGATCGATCAATTGCTGAACGAACCCCAGGATTTCTTCCACGGTTTCACCTTTGCGATGCAAAGCGGTCAAAAACTCCGCCTTAACCAAATCGTCCGTCGCATCGGAAAAAAGCGCCGCGACGGCGATACTGATATCGCCGAAATTCAAATCGACGCCGCCGCGCAGTTTTTCGATGAGCGTTTTCATCCTGGGAGCGTTGCAGCGTTAATGAGTTGAAGTGTTGAAGCGGAAGACAAAGCGGCTCGATAGTAGACACTCGGGTTCAACGCTTCAACGCTTCAACGCTTCAACGCTTTAACTCTTCAACCGCCGCCCCCTCCATCCCCCGAAGCCAGGCCCGATAAATCTCGGGCGAAATTTCCGATGGCTTAATCTCACTGCGCCCGCCCCAAAAAACATTGGTGTAGGAAACCGGGATCCCGCACGCGGCCAGGTGCCGATCGATTGCCTGTTTGTGCTCGAGGAGCAGTTGTTTGTCGGTGCCGTGCGCGACCGCCATGATGTTGACGTTGCGAAATTCCTCGCCCGCCTCCCGCCAGTAGCAGTGCGTCAGGATGTGGTGCCGGCCGACTTCGCCGCCGGCTTCCATTTCGCGCCCAGCCGGCACCGCCCAATGGAAAAGGGCGTTGAAACGGGTGACACGCAGGCCTCCCACCGAAGGTTTGACGTGCTCGAGAAAAGTCGAGAAACGCCCGATGATCTTCCGCGTGTTGAGCGATTCCGCGATCCGCTGGAATTCATCCGGGGCGAGGCCGGCTTCCCGGGCGCGCGATAGCCAGGGCGACGGTCCAATTTCCTCGGGCGCAAACTCCCTTTTCAGCGCAATCAGCACCTTCCACTCCAGCTCGCTTACTTCCGCGGCGTGCACCGGCGCCATGGTGGCGGGTTGCTCGGCTTTACTCCCCGGCTCGATCGTTTTCCGCCGGACATGGCCGACGCCGAGGGTGAAAATTCCCTTCGCCGGCATCAGCCGAAAATGATCCGCGCCGAGCTTTTCCGCGAGCAGTTCGCCGTGGTGCTGGAGCGAGAATCCGCGCGGAACCTTCAGGGTTGTCCAAAGTTTGTATTCGGAGCCAGGCGTGATCGCGTCGGTCGAGCGCAAGACCACATGGCCGGAAAATGGATCGCGCTGAGACATGTAATCGAAAGCCGCGTCGATTTTTTCCGGCGCGACTTTCCACGCCACCAGCGCGCCGTCGGCGAGATTGGTGGCGAGCAGCGTTTGCCTGACCCGGCGGACGGTTCCCGCTCGCAGCATCGCCGCAATCCGCGCCATCACGGTCTCGACGGGCACAGCGGAACGGCGCGCGATTTCCTCGAACGGTTCGCGCACGAAGCCCTCGATCTTGTCCTCGGAGACGGCAAGGATCTTCGCGTTGATCGGATCGTTGTGTTCGACGGGAAGCATCGCAGCATTGAAACACGGCCCGGAGGGCCCTGGCTATAACGGAGTGCGGCGCGCGCTCAAGCCACGCAGGAAAAAACCGCGCAAAAATGGCAGGCCGTGCCGGCGAGCACAAAGAGATGCCATACGAAATGATTGTAGCGGACGCGCTCGTTCACAAAAAAAATGGTGCCCGCCGTATAGGCTACGCCTCCGGCAAAAAGCCAGATCACGGCCTCCAGCGGGACGGCCTGCACAAAGGGCCGGTATGCGATCAGAATCAGCCAGCCCATGCCGAGATAAAGCGCGAGTGAAAGTTTCTTCCAACGCAACCCGCGCCGCAGCTTCATGACCACGCCGAAGATCGCGAGAAACCAGACGAACCCGAAAAGCGTCCAGCCCCAGAGGCCCCGCATCGGTCCAAGCGTGAAAGGCGAGTAGGTCCCGGCGATCAGGAGAAAAATCGCCGAGTGATCGATCACCTGAAGCACGCACTTGAGACGGGTTTGCGGCCAGGCGTGGTAGAGCGTCGAAGAGAGATAAAGGAGCCACATCGTAGCAATGAAAATGATCGTACCGATGAGGAACGCCGGACTTTCCTGGCGTGCGGCGGCCGCGCAAAGAAAGGGCGCGGCGATAAGCGCGGCCGCGAGGCCCAAACCGTGGCTGACGCTATTGGCGATTTCCTCGCCCAGGGACTGCGTCCATTTCGGCGCGCTAAACAACTCGTCGATCACTTTCATGAGGCGGTTCGAGCAAACATCGTCCTCTCATAATACGGCGGTCTGGACGTGAAAAGCGAAAAGCCCGAGGCTGCGCGCGTCGGCCAACCAGATCCCGCGATGCTTAAGACCATCTTTTTCGACGCAGCCGGCACGCTGATCCACCTGCCCAAAAGCGTGGGGTATCATTATGCGCTTGTCGGCAGACGGGTTGGCCTGGCGCTTGACGCTCCGGCTCTGGACCAGGCCTTCGCCGCGTGCTGGAAGCAAATGCCAGCGCGTCCGGCCATCGAAGGTCCACGCGAGGATGACGACAAGGGCTGGTGGCGGGAACTGGTCGATCGTGTCATCGATCAAGTCGCGCCGGCCACGAGCGAATTGGATCGAGACGCGTTCTTCGAGGTGGCCTACTCGCACTTTGCCGAAGCCGGAGTGTGGGAACTCTATCCCGACGTGATCGAAGTCCTGGAGGCCCTGCGCCCGCGTTTTGATCTCGCAGTCGTCTCAAACTTCGACGGCCGCTTGCGCATGATCCTGGAGCACCTCGGCGTCTCCCAATTTTTCTCCCACGTATTTCTCTCCAGCGAACTCGGCACCGACAAACCCGATCCGGAAATTTTCCGTCGCGCTTTGCAGTTGAGCGGCGCCCGGCCCAACGAAACTTTGCACGTCGGCGACGATCCGGTGCGCGACTGGCAAGCCGCGAAGACGGCGGGATTATCCGTCTTCCGTCTCGAGCGTCCCCGGAATTCCCTCCGCGACCTGATTGCCTTCCTGTAGCGGCGGTCGGCGCCTGCCCCGAGCCTACCCGAAGGGACCGTAATGGATTTCGGCACAGATACTCCGCGAAACGGTGGAGAGATTGGGTTGGGCGGGACTCGAACCCGCAACCAACGCCTTAAAAGGGCGCTGCTCTACCATTGAGCTACCAACCCGTCGGACCCTGTTTTACGCGGCAAATTCGTTGTTGGCAACCAACCCCGAAGGCTTTCGGGGCTGCTCTACCATTGAGCTACCAACCCGGCTCAGGGGGAACCGTTTCTAATCCAGTTCACCGGCTGCTGCAAGATTGCAGCGCTGCGACGATGGAAAATCATTATTCACATTTGGTTGTGGGTTCGAGTCCCACTAAACCCAAAATCGTTGGCGATAATTTCTCCGGGACAGCCTGCCCGTCAGTTTTTCGATTCCTTCAGTGGTGAGCCCGCGCGGGGCGTTACGCGAGCGCAGACCGCTATACGTGACTCACGTATAGCATTAGTTTGGACGAAAACTAAAAGACTGTTTTACCCGCGAATCGCCTTTTCAATCGCAGCCGAAGCGAGGCCGCGTGGCTCAGCGCGTTCTTGTTCCCACTCCTGCAGAGTACGCTTCGAGATCTGCAGGCGCAGCGCAGCCTCGCTCTGCGAAAAATCATTCTTCTCACGCCACGCTCGAAGCCGTGCCGGCAGCTCTTCGCCCGCTGACTTCCGATGCCGCGCGTGCCGTGGATGGGTCCCGAAACTCATCTGGTCGAATGCTATACGTGACTCACGTATAGCAGCAAGACCGTTTGCTCGGTTTGAGGACGGGCGCGCCCCTGCGATCCCACTGATGTTGCAGATAATATTCCCACGCTCAGCCTCGTCCCTACACGTGAATCACGTATAGCGGCAAGACTGTTTACTGGGGTTTGATGCAAGTGCGCGGCCCCTGCGATCCCACTGTTATCGCGGGTGAGATTCTTACGCTCTGCCTGGTCGCTATACGTGAGTCACGTATAGCGGCAAATGCGCTCGTTTTGTCATTCCGAATGCTCCCTTGAGAAGGTCGCGCCCTAACGCAGTCCAAAGGCGAGGCCGGGCTTTCAAACTTTTCGGAGTTCGCCTCGTGCAATCATGTGATGACGATCCCACTCGCGACCGCCATTCCGACGCGTACCTCGTTGCTATACGTGAGTCACGTATAGCGGCAAATGCGCTCGTTTTGTCATTCCGAATGCTCCCTTGAGAAGGTCGCGCCCTTGCTCGGGCCGTAACGCAGTCCGGAGGCGAGGCCGGGCTTTGAAACTTTCGGAGTTCGCCTCGTGGAATCATGTGATGACGATCCCACTCGCGACCGCCGGTCCGACGCGTACCTCGTTGCTATACGTGAGTCACGTATAGCAGCATGACTGTTTGCTTCGTTGAGGATAGGAGCACGAGTCCTACGACTCACTCCTGTCGAGTGCCGAGACCTCACCCTCTGCCTCGTCGCTATACGTGAGTCACGTATAGCCGCAAGAACATTTGCTTGGTTTTGAATTTCACAGGCGGAGCGCCGCCTTCTCCCGCCGCCCCGGCCAAGTCGTAGCCTCGGCGTAGGTTGGCCTGCCTAGCCGTAGCCTTGGCGAAGGCTGGTCAGCAACGACGGCTCGTATTTCGCCTCGGAGACGCGGCCGCCCTTGAGCAGCTCGCGCGCAGGCTTCATCGCCTGCATCCCCCCCCTTCATTGAGGAGGATCTTCTCGGTAATCGGGATAGCGCTCACGGGCGAGCAACGTCGCCCATTCGGTGCGTTTGCAAAATTGCGCGAGCGCTACCTCATTCGTCGGCCCGCGTCCGTCCAATAATTACAAAATAACGCCTAGAGCTTTCCGATCTTGAACTCGTTGGCTGCCCGCGCTCAGTCGCTCCGATTGAAGGTCTAAAGTTGAAGGCAGTCACGCGGACTTCAATCGGCGTCTGCGACAAAATCCATGATCTGTTTTCCAACGTCCGCTCGCGCAAGCTTGTCGTGGAATTCGTCCTTTAGTGCTTGAAGATTCATAAAGACGCGAATTCGACATGCTTGGTTCTTAAAATTATCCCGTAGTAGCTTTACGGACGGGGCAAAGCGCTGACCCAAATCTTCTGTCTCTCCTCGGCTCGTGACAATTTGGATTTCGTCAAAGGCGGGGCTAGAGTCGGCGTGACAATCGATGAGGATGTTGTGCGCTCCTAATGTGTTTGCATCCGACGCCAGGAGACCTTTCCCCTGCAACATCTCGAAAATTCGTTGCGCCGTAGCGCGCTGTTCGACGAGGTTTGTCCCATACCATTCCAAGTGTTTTCTGGTGTGATCGGTATTCACGAATTCCTTGTACAACCGTCGAGACCGTCCGCATACGGCTTCGAGCAATTCCTTAACGGCAAGCGTGTCTTGCCCTTCGTTCTCGGCGAGATCTTTTCCGTCCCTCATGGCAGCCAAGAGTCCGTCGTCAGAACCGGACGTAAAGAAAAGATCTTCAAGGCGCTGCTTCGTAACAAGCTTCTGGAATAAGTAAAACGCGTGCTTAAACATTGTCGTCGCTGAGCGCACAGCGCGATGCCAAAATACATTGGCGTACATCTGGTGTCTCGCGGTCGCTATCTGCTCGAGACTTCCAACGGCCCGCCAGTCAAATGCCAAAAACGGCGCCCCTGCCACGGGGTCGTCCCTAATGCGCATTGTTTCAAGTACTCGCTCAATGTCTAGATAATGCCCATATGGCACTCCGCAATGGTGCGCATCCCTTTCAGCATAATCCAACTTATCTAGGTCGATAGGTCCATCCAAGAGTACGTGTAAAAATCTAATGGCGGGCCGTGCGTTTGCGATTGCCTCTCGTTTTCGGACCGTCAAACACAGTAAATCCTCGATATCGGCGTCATCAAACGAAAACAAACTTCGTATCTGGCCCGCCAGTCCATCTGAATTCTTAATCAGTTCTAAACCATGTCTGCGATGGCTATCATGATGTTTCCCTATCAAATTCTGCACCTTGTCCCACTCGGGTTCCGTAAAGTCACGAACAGAAAATTCCTCAAGTTGATGCGCCAGCGGAAAGTGCCCCACGTCATGAAGCAACGCAGCCAGCAAGAACTTCAAAATGTCCTTTCCGTCCGTGCAGGCCTTTCTGAAAGCGGGATGACCGATCATGCGAATCAAAAACCGACACGCGAGGCCGTACACTCCCAAACAATGCTCGAAACGGGTGCCTTGTGCCCCGGGGTAAACCAAGTGAGTTAGGCCGAGCTGACGCGTGTATCGAAGCGCGCCCATTTCCGGCGCGGTGATTATCTCCTTAATTCTTTCTGTATATAGGACGAGTTGGCGAGGAGGAATTCTAATGGCCTCAAACGCAGGCTGAATGTGCGCCGCGGTTGCCAACTCTGGAACCGCAAAATAACGAATAGCACCTCTAACGTCTGGCGATAGCGCGGTGATATCATGTTTTCCTTTTAAGTCTTTAACGCTGCTCCTTAGGTTTTCGATTTCTTCTTTAACCTCGGGATGACTACCAACCTTTATCGATGACCAATTCTTCAGAAGTGTATAGAGATGATCGTAATCGGCGTAATCGATCGGCCAGTTATTTAGGCTATCATTCCGTGTTTCTACAGAATCAGGAATCTCATCGAGTGCCCTCTTAATCGTGTGAGCTAGCTGCCACATATCGTAATGCATCGGACTGGCAGTGCTTTCAGGACGACGCTTCGAGCTTTCTTTTGTAGGTCGGCGACCAGGCAAGCCTTCTTCAATCGCCTTTAGCATTCTGGAAAATCCGAAATCGATGAGCTTGATTGAAGGGGCATCACTTTTTGAAGCTGAGACCAAAATGTTCGATCCCTTTATGTCGCCATGAACTCGACCTACCGAATGCACGTGTTCAAGGGCCAATGCAGTATCCAGAAACGCGCGTAAACAAAGCGCCACCTTCGTCCCGGCCGGTGCTGCTTTTAGAGCCTTGTCGAATGTAGAGACCTTCGCACCTAAATACTCCATTACGTAGAATGGATACTCGTCATTGTTTTTATTGAAAACGCCTCGGTGATAGGCCTTAACGATTTGGGGGTGAGACAAGGACGCTAACGCATCGAATTCATCGACGAATTCGCGATAGGCAGGGTCATCCCGTCCGACAGAAAAACGCCCAATCTTAATTGCGAACTTAATGCCAGAATGACCTTTCGAATGGGCTAACCAAACTTCACCTTGTTCGCCGGGACTTCCAATCGTCTCGTCTAACACCCAGACGTCCAAGGCAGAATCAGCGCTACCAACTAGATCGGTTGACATACGTGGAGGGATCCCCGGGGGCTACTGATCTCGACCAAATCGGAGCGCCTGATTTTTCCCCTAGCCTGCAGAACTTCAACAAAGGAGCAGGAACGTCGATGGTTGCGTGTGGGCGGAGGCATTTGGGGAGAGACTTGCCGTACGTTCTACGAAACGACTTGCGACTCGACAACTCTTTTTTTCGACCAGATGAATTCCTTGCGAGCTCGTAGTCGCACGATTTGCCGAAGTTATTTCCTCATCTCCGACCCGTCTCTTACATTTTGACCACCCAAGAAAGGACAGGTGGAGGTCCAAAATCATTGCCTGTAATCCGATCCTATGGATTGAAGACTTACGCTTTGTGTTTGCCGGAATTCAAAGTCTCGTCGCTTGAGATCGAGATGTTCGAACGGTATGAATACCGGGGGGCGGGTGGAGCAGTCTCCACCCGCCGTTCTGGCAAAACTACTTTTTCCCGTTTCCCCGCTTCTTCAACTCGTTGCGGAGGATCATCAATTCGACTGTCTGGTGCATGTTATTCCAATGACCCCGGTTTTTGCCGATTTGGTCAGGCTTATGCCCGATATCAGCGATCGCCTGCCTCGTCTGCCGCAAGAGTTCTGGCGCACTTTGCTGCCACAATTTCATCACCTCTGGAAAACCGCCGATCCAGCATGCGCTCCCGGCGGGATCCGCTGCCACCTTATTCCGGAATGCCGCGAAGATCGGATACAATGCTCCTTTGGTTAAGCGATACTTGGACGGTTCGAGCCCGGCGAACGGAAAATCAAATGACCGCTTTCCACCGGCCTCTTCCACTATGTCGAGTTTGCCTGCGCTTCCAATTTTCTGATCGTTATAGATTTCACGGAATTCGCGACGGATCGTATCAAAGAGCACAAGCGCATCACGCAACAGGGGCCGTAGCCGGTGATACGTCGACTTACTGAGGTCCCCGTCCGAGCGGTCGGCGTCATCCGAGAATTTTTTCGCGGGAAGTGACCACTTTTCGTAGGCTGCCACGGGATGAGAACCACTGTCGTTTGGGAAATCGAACACGTTTATCGCTTCCAAAACGCAGATCAAGTCTCTGACGTCGTAGTCTCCATCATCACTTTCACGCCAAGCAATCCGGTTGAAATAGCTCGCGTGACGGAGCTCATCTTTGATCCATTCATACTTACCATCCAGGTTATCCAAACTGTGCGGCCGGACTTGGATACCGGTGTTTAAACCTCGCGCTATATCGGTAATAAGTGTGGGCTCCACACCGGTTCGAACTTGGAATTCCACACATTGGTCCTCGGGGAGCGCTGGATCGATCTGCGCGTCGCAGATGATTTTGTATGTGTGTGCGCCATCAACGATTCCTTGTCCATCCTTGATGGTAATCTCGTAGGTGTGATCATCACCGAGTCGCTGAACAGACTCAGCCAGGCAAACAATCCCCTTGTTTAGAAGATCGAAGGTTCCCGATTCGGCGCCACCGCGCCCAAACAGGCTTTCTTGAACATCGCGGTATACGCGACGATTCAGTCCTTCTGGATCACGAGCATTGGCGTCGGTGCGAATCCCGTTTGGCATATCCTTCGCTCGAACGAGGAAGTAGTGCTTTTCCACTTTCTCGAGCGCCGGATGTTTAATGCGACGCGCTTCCACTACACGCAGCTTGTGCGTAGTTACTGACATATCTTTCCTTTCGTTAGTGTTGCTTTCCAACCATGCCCGTCTGGCAGTGACCAGCGAGCACATGCACGGAAACACTAAGTTGCGCGCGGGGCAAACCAATTTTTCGGAACATCAAGCCATGACAACGGGTTGCGCTCGGTTCACCACCGCAGTCTCTTGGCGAAGATGCCCACGCCGAATGCCAAGAAACGCCGCGTCCGCGTAAAAGGCGTTGCCTCACGCGGTGCTGGAAGAGATGGATCCTGATCGTGCTGGGGGTTTTACTCGTGATCCCGGCGATACAGGTGGCGGTGGTGCGATTCATCAATCCTCCGTTGACGCTGCCCATGTTGATCGAACAGAGCGGCACGATGTTCTCGAGCGCGCCGAAGCGTCCGCTCCGTTACGGCTGGATCGATCTGCCACAGATTCCTGAGATGTTCCTAGAGCACCTTTGGATTTCGGAAGATCAGCGATTCTTCCAGCACGAGGGCTTTGACTGGAAGGAGATGGACCTCGCGCTGAAAGAAGCGGAGCGGAAAGGAAGGCCGGTTCGGGGAGCTTCCACGATCACGAATCAATGCGCCCGGTCGATCTTCCTCTGGCAGGGCCGCTCCTGGATCAGGAAAGGATTGGAATCGTACTACACGATCTGGATGGAGGCGCTGTTGCCGAAGCGGCGCATCCCGGAGCTCTATGCAAACGTGATCGAGATGGGACGCGGGATCTACGGGGTCGAAGCAGCTTCGCAGCATTATTTCGGCGTCAGCGCGCGCGGTCTTACGCGGGAGCAGTCGGCCATGCTGGCGGCGGTCCTGCCGAATCCGAAGGGCTGGGATCCGACGAAGCCGGGCCGGACGTTGAGTTGGCGTCAGCGGCGCATTCTGCAACGTGAAGAACGCGAACTTCCCCGAGCAGTTGCTTCGGTGAGCATGTCCATGAAACCTACGGTGACTCAAAAATGATCGTTCACCTCGTCGACGGCACTTACGAACTCTTCCGTCACTTCTACGGATTGCGTCGGTTTACCAAAGGCAAAGACCGCCCTTACGGCGCTGTCGTCGGCGTGCTGCAGAGTGTTCTCCAAATCATCGAGAACGAGAGCGGCGACCGCGTAAAAGGCTCGGCCTCACGCGGCCTCGTGGGCACGTTCCTCGGCGTCGCCACCGACCACGTGATCGAGTCGTTTCGCAATCGGCTTTGGGCGGACTACAAGACCGCGACGGCATCGAGCCCGCGCTGCTCGCGCAGTTCCATCCGCTCGAAGAGGCGCTCGCGGCGATGGGCGTGGTCGTGTGGCCGATGGTCGAGCTCGAAGCCGATGATGCGCTCGCTTCGGCCGCGCATATCGCGTCGAAGGACAAGAAGGTGCAGAAGGTCGCCATCTGGACGCCCGACAAAGACCTGGGGCAATGCGTGCGGGAGACGCGCGTGGTGCAGATCGACGGCCGGCGCAAAATCATTCGCGATGCCGCCGGGATACGCGAAAAGTTCGGCGTCGATCCGCCGCTCATCCCGGACTTGCTCGCGCTCGTGGGTGACGCGGCCGACGGCTACCCCGGCATCCCTGGGATCGGCGCCAAGACCGCCGCCATGCTTTTGAATCGCCACGGCCCGATCGAAAGCTTCCCGCCGGACATTCTCGGCAAACAGCGCAAGCTCGCGCTGCTCTTCAAAAAGCTCGCTACGCTGCGCACCGATGCGCCGCTCTTCAAGACTGTCGAGACGCTGCGCTGGCGCGGTGCGACGCCGGCGTTCGCGGCGTGGGCAAAGCGGATGGAGGCCCCGCGGCTGCTCGAGCGGTGCGAAAAGGCCGCGGGCCGATGACGGTGCGCTCCCGGCGATGGATTGCGTTACCGCGGCGGCCGAACACCGTGCGGACCAAAATACCTGGCTACGAATTTGGAAACAAAGATGATCGCCACCATCCGAATTATCCAGCGGAACATCTCCCTGAATCGTGCGCGGTAACGCCAATGGATGGGCCGTGGCGACCGCGGCCTTCAAAGGCCGATAACAGTTCGCGGCAGCGTGTGGCGGGGCCTCGCCCTCCACCTATTTGCCGCGTGGCAGTTGTTCCGGTCGTGGTAGGTTAAACGCGTTGAAACGCACGCTTCTTAGATCCCGATTGGGCGTCGCGCTTGTGATTGGAGTTTCTTATTTTGCGCTGATTGCCGTGGCACCACTTTCAGACCACCTGGTTTTGTTCCCGACCACGGGCCGGATTGGGGCCGGTGCGGCCATTCGAAAGCCGATTCCATTCGAGGGCGGCGAATTGGAAATTTGGACGGCCGCTTCCAAATTGGCGCGGCAACGCGGACAGCCCGACGTCTACGTGTTGCGATTCTACGGCAATGCCGATCGTGCCGATCGCTGGGTCGCGGCTGAAGCGGAGATGTGGAACGACCGGGCGGTCGAGGTTTGGGGGATGAATTATCCGGGCTTCGGCGGCAGCACGGGACCGGCGCGGGTCGCCCGGCTGGGACCGGCCGCGCTCGCGGCCTTCGACGCCTTGAAACGCACCGCGGGAGATCGCCCGATCGTTGTCTTTGGCGCAAGCCTGGGCACCACCACGGCGCTGCATGTTGCCGCGAATCGTCCCGTTGCCGGACTGATCCTGCACAACCCGCCACCCTTGCGGCAAATAATCCTGCGCCAGTTCGGCTGGTGGAATTTGTGGCTGCTGGCCGGCCCGGTTGCACTCCAAATTCCAAAGGATCTCGACAGTCTGGCCAACGGCAAAGTGGTCCGCGCACCGGCGATTTTCCTCCTGGCCGAGAACGACGAAGTGATAGCCCCGCGTTTTCAACGCCTCGTGGTCGAGGCTTACGCGGGCGAAAAACGTGTTATCGCGTTACGCGGCGCACATCACAACGATCCCCTCGAAGAAACTGCGCTCGCCGAATTCCATAACGGCCTCGATTGGTTGTTGCCGAGAGATTCGAACTAGCGAGATGCGGACGGCTCGACGGAGTCTCACCCTACCAATGAAAATCATCGAGCGAGCCCTTCAATCATTTTCTCAACGCCGCTGACGACCAGGGCGAAGCGGTCGTAATCGAGTTTATCCGGGTTATCGGTCGCCTCGTGGTAGTGGGGGTAACGAAACGGAGCGGTGTCTGTGATCATGATTCCCGGATAACCGTGCTGCCAGAAAGCCCATTGATCCGACCAACCGACGCCCGGAACGAATGAGGGCAAGGCCGCGCCTTCGGAGGGAAGTTTTCCCTGTTGCCGAAAGAGCGCGATCGCGCGCCGCAACAACGTTCGGGAGCCAATATTTCCGACAAACGCGATAAAGTTCCCAGTACTGGGATAGAACGGGGCGATTACGGGCGATGGGTAAGCCTGCGAACCGGGCGCATCTGAAAAATACCCAATCGTTTCCAAACTGATCATGCCGGTAATTTGATCTCCGCGGGCTTTGCACCGGCTTGCGTACACGAAACTTCCCATCTGCTCAGACTGGAAATAGAACGGTTCTTCATTCACGAAGGCAACAAAGCGCAGGGTCTGCCCGGCCGATTTCCCGGCAAAACGGCGGGCGAGCGCGAGCAGAGCGGCGACTCCGCTGCCGTTGTCGTTTGCGCCAGGCGAGCCGAAGACCGAATCGTAATGCGCGCCGATGAGGAGAATTTGCGGACGAGCGCCGCGAATTTCCGTTTCGATATTGTGGCAGGCTCGTCCGTCCAATTCATAAGTGTCGCGCCGAGGTTGCAGCCCGGCGCGTGAGAAAGAATCTTCGATGAAATCGGCCGCGGCATTGAGTTGCGGATAGCGCCGCATGTTCCGTTCGCCGATCTCGCCGGCAAGTGTTTGCACGTCTGCGGCCAGTTCGGCGCGCAATGCGATCTCGTCGGCTGAGAGCGGCGCTGCGGTTGAAACATTCCTTCCCGGCATTCTCATCCCAAACCACCAGAGTAAGAAAAAGACGGCGATAACGGCGAGCGCTATGCGCAAACCGCTCACAAATAAACGCCGGGCCATAGGAAGTTATCTCACGTCAAATCAGCCTTGCCGCAGTTTTCGCATTGAAAATAAAAGGGGAGCCCGAATGCTGTTGGGTATTGAGTTCCACCTGGTCAAAATATGAAAAACGCGGCTGATCCGTGTCTCGTGTTGCACCCGGACGCTCGCGCTTATTTTCACGATGCTCGATAATCCTCACCGGCCTGATGACGAAGCCAACGTCGATCGCGAGATTCGCATCGAAAAAATGAAGCGCGAGCTCGAAGAAATCGCGGACGGGAAGTTGTTCAGCGGAAGTTTTGGACCGGTGCCTTTGAAGATGGAGGAAGCCTTTCTCGGCCAGGTGCTGGCTTATGAGCGGGCGGAGTTCGACACCCATTTCAACCGGCTCGTGCAGCGAGGCATCGCGATGCCGCCAGCGGCGGAGCTCGACGATACAGCGTTAAGCGCAAGACTCGCGGAAGTCGTTCACGAGCTCGGAAAGTTGCACTGCTTTCTCTATGACACCGACCATCTGAGCGATCGCGAACTTTATCACTGGCTCTTGACGAGCGGACTGCGCGACGAGTCGCCGGATATCTCGGGAATTCCAGGCGGCGCGTGGCACACCAGTCCCATTGGCGCAGGCACGGTGGAGGATACGCCGATCTGGCTCAAATATTACGCCAGTGAAGAAGATCGCCGGCGCTGGCAGCTCGACTTTCCAGACGATCCAATTCCGGTGCACGAATCGCCGCCGTTCGATCGTGATCGCCATTTGCCAAGACGAGCGGCTTCCTAAGAGGCATGGCCTGGCGTCTTCACGAGCACGTCCTTCGCGGCGAGATCGACAATCGCGCGCGCGGACGCGTGGCTGGTCGTATCTGGCTTGCGGGCGTCGAAGAGCCACTCGTGCTCCAATTGCTCGGCGACTGTCACCCGGACCTGGCGGGGTGTTTATTGCGCTTCGAAAATCCCAAGCCAGTCGCGATGACGACGAAGCCGCCGGCGTTGCGGCAGCGCGGCACGGTTGGAGACATCACCGCGGCGCGGAGAGTGCGCGTCTTCAAAATTCCGTTCGAGGAGGCCTACGCGATGATCAAGGCGGGCCGGACGCCGCCCGAGCACCGGGCCAATGCGCTTTATCTCGAATGGCATGCCGACTTGAGCGGTCACGTAGTCATTGAGAGCACAGGGTATCGGCTGGAGGTCTCCGAACCGGCCTGGCGTTTCACGGCGGAGGAACTCGCGGAGAGAGAGCGCCGCGCTGCGGAAGAATCGAGCAACACGTTTGCCGTGGAGATCCGCGCGGATGGCACCGAGGAAGAGTGGGACGAGTTCCGCTGCGAAGAGTTGCTGCGCGAGAGCGACGCCCGCGGCGACAAATACCGGCACCTTCTCGAAAAGTATCTGGATCATCCCGACCGTGATCGGATCATTGCGCACGAAATGGGTTGGACTTGGATCGAGGAAGCGCTCGATGAGAAAGCCGAGACGGCGTCTTCCCAAGAGAATGATGACGAACTTTCGGAGCAGGAGGATTTCGTCGCCATCGGAATCGAGCTGCCCGCGCCAGAGCCTTCACGCGAGGGGATAGACTGGGTCCGGAATGAACGAGGCGGCATCGTTCATCCGATCGAAAAGCGCGCCACGGACGCGCTGTATGCGCTGCTCGACGATCTGCGCTCCGCCGGAAATCCGGAGGAACGCCACGCCGGTCTCGGGGAATTCCTGGCTCATACCATGACGCTGAGCGGAAAGCTCGCCGGCGCGCTTGGCAGCCTGGCGCGCGGGTGGGATGGCTGCGAATCCGGGCTCACAATCGCATCGCTCAAGCGCGCGCTCGATGTGCTCCATCACGCGCTCAGCGCTGCCGGAGCGCTCGGCGTCGATACCCCTTTTCCCGCTGCGCGTATCGCCCATTTCCGGGACGAGCTCTTCGCGATCCGTGAGGATATGCTCGAACTCATGGCGCAACTCCGCGAGCGCTAGCGTTTGTGCACTTTCTTTCCAATCACCCAATCTTCTTCCGGAACCGGAGCGAGCAGACGCAGAAGAGCAGCACCGCCATGCCCGACAGGATGGCAAGCGCCTGCCAGTATTCGAAAAAGTTCGCGCCGCGCAGAATGATGGCGCGCATGAGATCGATGAAATAGGTGGTCGGAAGGAGGGCGCCGATGGCGTAGAAAATCCAGGGCATCGTTTCGCGCGGGAAAATGAAACCGGAGAAGAAGACGCTCGGAAGGATGAACGCCATCGACATTTGCAGCGCCTGCATCTGGTTTTCCGCTTTCGTCCCGACGAGCAGTCCGATGCTGAGGAGCGCAAAAACGTAAATGAAGGTCGAGACCGTCATCGCCATCACGCTCCCGGCGATCGGCACGAAAAAAACAAAACGCATGATCGCGAAGAGCAGGAAGGCCATAAGCATCCCGATGCAGAGGTAGGGCACGAGTTTGCCCAGCATGAGACCCCAGCGGCTGAGCGGACTAACGAGCAGTTGCTCGAGCGTCCCGCGCTCGCGCTCGCGGACGACGGCCATGGCGGTGGCAAAGGTCGTTCCGATTTGCAGAACAATGCCGATCACCCCGGGCACAAAAAAGTTCGGGCTGCGCATCGTCGGGTTGTAAAGGATCTGCGGCCGGACCTCGATCGGCACCGTGCGCCGGCCGCTCTCGCGCATCATCATTTCCATGGATTGGGTCAAGGCGACGGCGAGCGCGGTGTTGAGGGCCTGGAGCGCGATGGTGGAGCTCGAGCCGTCGATCAACATTTGCACCTGCGCATTCTGCCCGGTCCGGAGGTCGCGAGTGAAGTGCGGCGGGATCTGGAGCCCGACATAGGCCCGGCCCTTGCGAATCTCGCTCGCCAGCTGCTCGACGTTTTGCACTTCGCCGACAATCCGAAACGTTTCCGTGTTTACGAAGCGGTCGAGAAACTGCCGGCTCTCGACGGTGCGATCTTCATTCAAGATCGCCATGGCCATGTGTTTCACATCGTTATCGAGCGCATAACCGAACGCGATCATCTCAACCAGCGGCGGAAAAAGCATGAAGAAGAGCGTCAACGGATCTCGCAGGACCGTGATGAACTCCTTGAACAAAATGGCCTCGAGGCCGCGGAAGGGAGCGCGCTTCATTTTATTTTACAGGAGCACACAGAGGAAACGGAGACATCCAAAGACTTCTGTTGCCTCTGTTACCTCCTGTTCGAAACTCTCTGCCGTGTTCCCTGATCACGCGGCCAGCCCAGGTTGATTGGCATGTTTCGCCGTGAGCGAAACGAAAACATCCTCGAGCGAGGGACCGATCTGGTGAATTTGCGGACTCGCGATCCCGACGCTGCGCAGCTTCTCGTCGATTTCGGCGCGCTGGACTCGCTCGTCCACCAGCAGGTGCATCGATTGCCCGAAGACGGTGGCGCTGAGCACGCCGCGCACTTCGCGCATCGCCCGCAACGCGACGGTGACGTGATCGCACGTCACATCCAGGCGTCGCGTCCCCGGCGGACTGACTTCGGGCATTTGCTTCAAGTCGTCCGGTTCACCGCACACGATCAATTTCCCCATATAGATATAGCCGACATGCGAACAGCGTTCCGCTTCGTCCATGTAGTGCGTGGTGACGAAAAGGGTCATCCCCTGCCCCGCGAATTCGAAAAGCAGATCCCAAAGCTCGCGTCGCGCGACGGGATCGATGCCCGCGGTGGGTTCGTCGAGAAACAGAACCGTGGGATGGTGCATCAGCGCACAAGCCATGGCCAGGCGCTGGCGCCAGCCGCCGGAAAGAAGCGAGGCGCGCCGATCGAGATAAGGCTCGAGATGCGTGATGGCGATCAGCTCGTCGCGCCGTTGCTTTAGTTCTTTCTCCGGCAGGCTGTAGAGCTTGCCAGAAAAAATCAGGTTTTCATTCACCGTGAGCTCGTCGTAGAGGGAAAACTTCTGCGACATGTAACCGATCATTTCCTTGATGGCGTCTCCCTCGCGCATGATGTCGTGACCGGCGATTCTCGCGGTGCCTGCCGTTGGCTCGAGAATGCCGCAAAGCATTCTGATGACGGTGGATTTGCCGGAGCCGTTCGGCCCGAGGAACCCGAAGATCGAGCCGCGCGCAACGGAGAAGCTGACGTGATCGACGGCGGTAAACGTGCCGAAGCGCTTCGTCAGGCCTTCGCATTCGATCATCACGTCAGGCATTGCAGAAACGAACTAGGAAAGCAGGAAATTAGGAAAACACAGAATGGCTTTCTCTTTTGTTTCATTTTTTCCTGCTTTCCTAATTCATTATTTCCCGACGTTGGGAAAAAAGACATCAGCGGACATTCCGGCTCGCAGTTTGTCCTCCTTGTTTTCCAATCGGATTTTCACTCCGAAAACCTGCCGGATGCGGTCTTCGACCGTCTGGACGTTGCGCGGCGTGAACTCGGCATGGCGATTGATCTGTTCGACGGTGCCAGCGAAATCCTTCCCGGGGAACGAATCCACCCGGACGCGAACGGGCTCCCCCACTTTTATTAATCCGAGCCACGGTTCCGGAACAAAAACACGCACCCACAAATGCTGGGGAAGGATCAGCGTGGCTACCTCACGGTTCGCGGCCAGAACATCGCCCACCTTCACGCTCAAGACTTCCAGGATCGAATCGGTTGGAGCTTTGACTTGCATCTCGGCCAATTGCGCGTCGATGTCGGCCAGCTGGGCGCGCGCCTGGACCACGCGCATCTTGGAAGCTTCGACGATTTTCTCCTGTGCTCGCGCGATACTCGCGGCCCGCTCCGCGTCACTCGGAGAAACGACGTTCCGCTTGCGCAAGTCCTGCTGCCGGAGCGCGTCGTCGCGCATAAAGACAAGCTGCGCGCCCTGGGCTTCGGTGTCGTGAATGGCGCTGTTGATTTGCGCGGCCGCGAGGTCCCGCCGCGCGTTCAGCTCGGCCGCATCGAGCTCCACCAGCGGCTGCCCCGCACTCAATGTATCGCCTTCCTGCGCGAAGATTTTTGCCACTCGCCCGCTCATGCGCGGCCCGACGTGCACTTCGTCCACCTCGATCGTGCCCGAGACGGCGTTGTTCTGGCGCTGACAGCCCGCGAACAGAGCGAGCACGACACAGACGGTCGCCCGGGAAATCGTCGCAAAGGTGGAGCGCATCGATCGAATCAAAGTTTGCGCGACATTATGTGCTGGAAACGTTAGGAAAGGAAATGGCCGGTTACTCGGGGACACCGCTGGCGCAAAAGCTCGGAATCAAGGCGGGGCAAAAAGTGCTTACGATCAATGCTCCGGCGTCTTATGCGAAACTGCTCGCCCCGCTGCCCGAGGGGGTCTCGTTCACCCGCAAGGCCACCGTCGGCGCCGCCTTTGTTCATCTTTTCATTTCAGAACGCAAAGCGCTCGAAAAGGAATCGAGCCGGCTGCGCAAATTAATCGCGGACACGGGAGTCCTTTGGGTTTCGTGGCCGAAGAAATCGTCCGGCGTCGCGACTGACGTGACGGAAGACGTCATTCGCGAGGTCGCGCTCCCGCTGGGCTTCGTGGACGTGAAAGTTTGCGCCGTGAACGAAACGTGGTCCGGGTTGAAACTGATGGTCCGGCGCGAAAATCGCCGCTGAGTTCACCCCAGCTCAGGTTCTGCTCACAGAATAAATCCGCATCGGCCTCTCTACGCCGCGCACCGTCTGCGGAGGCAATTCTTCCAGCGCGGTTTTCTCGAGCAGGTGCTGCGCGGTCGCCTCGGTCAGAAGCAAAGAGCGATGGACCGTCTTGGTCAGGCCTTCGACCCGCGAAGCGATGTTTACGGCGCTCCCGATGGCGGTAAACTCGAGGCGCTCGGGCGAGCCGATGCTGCCGACAATGGCCGGACCGGTGTGAATGCCGATGCCAATCGCGATTGCTTCGCGTCCCTCGGCGAGAATTCGCGTGTTGAGCTCGTCGAGCGCCGAGAGCATGTCACGCCCCGTGGCCAGCGCTTCGTCGGCGTGATTCGCCGCGCCCCCGCCGATTCCAAAAAGCGCCATGAAGCCGTCACCGAGAAATTTGTTGATGATTCCTTCGTGGCGGTTTTCCACCACGCTCACCATGACGCGAAGGAACTCGTTGAGCATTCGCACGGTGGCGGCGGGCGGGAGATTGGCGCTCCGTTGCGTGAACGAGCGGATATCGACAAACATGACCGTAATCAACTGCTCGACTCCGCTGAGGCCGGGATCGCGCGCCAGGATCTGGTCGGCGGTCTTGCGGCCGACGTGCAGTCCGAAGGTTTGCCGCAAGCGTTCTTTCTCGCGCAATTCGTGCAGCATGTGGTTGAACTCCGCGATGAGGAGCCCGAACTCGTCCGCCCGCGGCAAATGGACGTTGGCATCGAGCCGGCCCTCCGAGACGCCTTGAGCGGCCGCCCGCAATTGGTCGATCGGCTCCGAGACGAGCCGGCTGATCATCAGCGCGGTGCAAAGGCCGAACGCGACTCCGACTGTGCCGACAAAAACGGCGAACCAGGCCGGATCGGTTCCCGGCGCGGGCGGTGCGAAGCTGAGGAGAAGGAGTGAGCCAATCGGACAGATCCCCGCGGAAATCGCCCAGAGCAGGCCGCGCCCGCGCAGCGAAAGCGCCCGGCCTCCCGGCGTGAGGTCGGCGCGGGCATCGCGAAAGAGCACGGGGAAAAGTCCCCAGTGACTCGCTAATTCAACGAGAAAGAAACTGTTCGTGACGGAGATGAAAGCGGAGACGAGAACCGAGATCGGCAGATGCCAAAGCAATTGACGATCGAGCGAGCCGGAAGCCGCACCGAGCGAGATGAGGAAAACGGGAATGCAGAGAAGCCAGGCGGCTCCGGAGATCGCCGTGATCGACCAGGGAAGGTTGATGGTTCGGCGACGCGCCTTCATCAGCGCCGCTGCTTCCGGTTCGCGACCGGCGCCCAGCGTTCGCACCACGGGTCCAATGGAGAAAACCTGCCGAAGCCAGAGGAAGAGCGCGACCGGATAGACGACGGCGTTATAGATGATGCAGTCTCGGAGAAAGCGAGCTTTGAGCGCCTCCGTGCCTAGCAGCGGTTCAACGACAGCGAGGTTATACCAGATGTTGAAAGCGCTTCCGAGCAACTGCGGCACGACCGGGGCGAGGGCCGTCACGATCAAGGCGAGACGCGGACGCGGAGGTTTTAGCGCAGGGTCCATGGCCGGAAGTAATCCAACAAAATCAATTCGCTGGAGCTGGCCGAAGCCGCCGCCCGGACCGCGGGAAAATCAGTCAGCGGAAGAAAAACAAAACCGCGCTCCAGCGGTCGAAAGAAGTCGTCCTGATGGCTCGGCAGGACGTAGCGAGGACGCAACTGCGCGAGGATATGCGGAACGGCCCGAATCGAATCGCGCGCGGCCACCCCGACAATCGCCAGGTCCACCGGCCGCCAGTCTGTGGAAACTGCGTCATCTGGCCGCCCACCCGAATTGATGAAGATGCGCTTTCCGCCCATCTCGATGAGAAAGGCGAGTGGGACGCCCGTGACCCAGTCATCGATTTTTTGCGGCGGCAGGCGCTTCAACGGACCATCGAAAGGAACGGCGCCAAAGAGGCGGTCGTGTTGGGCCGGGAGAACGCGAATGACGGCATTCTTCACCGATGACAGTGCCCGGCCCGGCAGCACTGGGCGCGTTTGGCGCGCGGGCACGCCGAGAGATTCCACGAGTTTTACGCTCGTGGGCGACGCGATCAAGACGGCCCCCGTCTGCCGCAAAATCTGGGGAGCATCGTAGAGATGATCGACATGTGCGTGGGTGACGAGAATGGCATCGATCTTCGGATGGCCCCGGAGCCATTGCGCAATCAATTCGTTCCGGGGCACGGGCCGAAGCTTGAACGCCATCCGGAACAAATTCTGCCGCGAAAAATACGGATCGACGAGAAGCGTGACACCGCGTGACTCGAACAAATAGGCGTTTGTCCCGAGATAAGTGATTCTCACTCCGTGGCGAGGCGGCGCGGAGATCGTTGGTGACGGATCGGCTTTGACCAGGCTGGAATACTTTTCGAGGCCGCCCAGCGCCGGATTCGCCAGCGCGAAGAGGCAGAGAAAAATTAGCGTCTTCAATCCGACGTCGATCTTGCATCGAAGCGATTCAAATGCGGAAGTCCAAAAGGCCCTGGCAGTAGACAACATTGCTGAAGCCGTGGAAGAATCAGGCATGAGCAAACGCCTTTTTGACCACATTGATCTCCGGGTAAAAAATCGGGCAATCGCCCAACGGTTCTACGCTCAAGTCCTGCCCGCAATCGGTTTCAACGACGATAAGAGCAGCGAGGAATACGGCCAGTTTCAGCCCGCTGGGAAGACGCCGATCGAATTCTTTTGCTTCCAGGAAGAGGCCGATCACAAGCCAAACGAAAATCGCATCGCGTTTTGGGCGGAGAGTCGCGCAGCTGTCGACAGAGTCGCCGAAGTTGTCCGCCAGGCAGGCGGGAAAAATGTGGAAGGCCCGGAGCTATGCGTCGAGTACAGCCCCGGCTACTATGCCGTCTTTTTCGAAGATCCGGACGGGAACAAGCTGGAAGTCTGCTGCCGCGAGAGCGGTCTGAGCCCGCAGTGAACTGGACAATTCAGCGCGGATTTGATTCAACGAGACCAGACAGGAAGATGACATGAATCAAAAAAGCGCACACAAGATCACGTTGAACTCGCGACTGCTCATTCTCGCCATTTGCATCGCCGTCCCTGCGCAGGGGAGGGCGGCAGACGCGTTTCCCGGAACGGAGGCGGGCGCGACGAGCTTGCTGAAAGAATTCGTCAAGCCGGGGGCCGATCACGCGGCCTTGAGCAAGCAATTGCGGCCAACGACGGCTGATTATGCGGCCGTTTTCGAGCCGGATGTGAGCGCGAAAGTCGAATCCCTTTACGGCCCGGCCTGGGATGCCGGGCAACTGGTGGTCGCGCCCAAGCCGGGACAATCGGAGGTTAAGATCTTTTCCGCGACGAGCGACGAGATGAAATCCTGGACCGGCGCGGCAGCGGAATTTCCCGGCGGTTGGAAGCAAGCTGCGCCGAAACTGAAGGCGGGTCTAAAGATCTACCGGTTCAAATTTGTCGAACCCGGAAAGGATCTGGGGATGGCGTTTGACGGCTTGATTTACGTCAACGGGCAGTGGCGAATTTTCCCCAAACCCTGGCGGGCGATGGAGAAGTAGTTTTTGCCCGGCTCGTGATGCCAAAAGCGCGAAGGATTCGCGCCGTCGTCTCCATCGGCAAACCGACGACGTTGCTGTAGGAGCCGTCGATCCGCTTGATGATTTCTCTTCCGTGTCCTTGCGCGGCGTACGCCCCGGCCTTGTCCAGCGGGTCTATCTTCGCCAAATAACTTTTGATGGCGCGATCCGTCAGGTCGTGAAACTCCACTTGCGAGACGGAGGAAAGGCTGAGCGATTTCCCGAGGGCCAAATGGCAGATGCAAATCGCCGTCCAGACTAAATGCGATCGCCCGCTCAGGCGCCGCAGAATTAGCCTCGCCTCCTCGAGATCCGCGGGTTTTCCAATGATGTGGCCGTCAATGGCGACGAGTGTGTCGGCCCCCAGAATGACCGCGTTCGGTAAAGTCCGCGCCACGCGCCAGGCCTTCCGCGTCGCGTTGCAAACCGTCAATTCACGGATCGTGAACCAGCCGTGCGAGACTTCCTCGACTGGCGGTGAGACGACTTCAAATTCATAGCCCGCTGCCTCGAGCAATTCCCGGCGTCGCGGCGAACCGGACGCGAGAACGAAACGCGGAGCGGACGATCGGCCGTCAAGGTTTCGTCGAGGGTGCAACAGACGGCTTTTCGCCAAGCAATTCCTGAAGGTTGGGGACTTTTAGTTCCTGGAAATCTTTTGGAACGGAGAACTCCGCGTCACTCAACGCATCCTGTTTGATGGATGTGATCGTGCTGATGATCTCTTTTCCGTCGGCTTTTATGATCGTCCGCAGCGGGAGGCCGGGAAAATCGCGGAAATCGAGCACTCCCTTGGCGACCTCGTTCCAGGCGGCGGGGATGACCGACTGAAGTTGTTTCACGATTGCCGCGGAATCGGGGTATTGGAGGGCGATCCAATAACTCTCCTTCAGCGCAGGAGACTCCCGGACGTATTCCTCGGCTTCGTATCCGTGGATCATTTCCTTTTTGCCCGTCGGCTTAAGCATCGATTTTTCAGCCGTGGCCGCCGGATCACCCGAATACTTGTTGGCCATCTCGACGATCGCCTTTGATTTATCGGCCGAGATGCGCACGAATTTTTTTTGCGCGTTCATCAGGGTAAGCATGTCGCCGGTTTTGCGATCGATGAGCGTGGTCACTTGCGGCGTCACCTCGACGCGCGCCTTGTCGCCTTTGAGTTTGATCGTGATTTGGCTGACCGAGCCGCTCCCTTCAACTTTTTGGACAAGTGAAAGATCGCCCCGCGCCGTGACCAGCAAGAATGCGGTAATGATCAGGGAGAGCCCAGGGACATTCATGCTTCTACTTAGCTAGATCGCGTGCCCCGAAAACGCAAGACACGGGACGCCGCGCCAACCCAGAAAGAACTTGGCAGCCGTGGCGAGCCGAGTCAGCTTTACCGGCGCGCGGGTGTAGCTCAATGGTAGAGCTGTAGCCTTCCAAAATAAACCGGGTGTTTTCATCCCGCCGTTGATCGCGAGGGATTTACGACTTTCACCTATGAGAACCGCCCAAAAAGATGCGGACAGATGCGGACGGTTTTGAAGCCTTTTAACGGCACGGCTGTAATCTGCCTGTAATCTCATTCGCCCTGTTTCCGTTCGCTTTTGTCTGCCTTGGATATTTCAGTTCTCGTGGCAAACTCGTTGCCATAATGCCTAAGCGTTCAAGCAAAAAAAATCCCGCTGCGGTCGCTCTTGGCCGCCTTGGAGGATTGAAAGGCGGCAAAGCACGAGCCGAGAAATTGTCACCGCAAAAGCGACGTGCCATTGCCGTTAATGCGGCGAAATCTCGCTGGCAAAATCGTCCAACATGACGCTTGACTATGCTTGAGCGTTCAAGCATAACGGGTAAGTGAAAAACCAAGGAAAACGACCGGCTCCCATTCCCCGCCCGACCTACACAATCAAATCCGCGGCGCTCTACCTCAGCCTCTCCCCCCGCACCATTCGCAATCTCATCAAAAAAAGGGTGCTACGGACCAGCAGAATCACACGGAAGATTTTAATTCCTGCGGAGGATGTGGAGAACCTTGTGGACTCCACCTGTTAAGCAGGGAATGGCATCGACGGTCTTGATGAATAGGGATCGAAACCCAGCACGCGGACCTTTTATCTGGATTTTCGCATAGCAGCGGCGTAAATCCGCAGGGTGGCGCTCAAAGATTTTCCCCGGTTCATGACCACTCACTACGAAATCCACGAGTGGCGACATGCTTCTGCTGTCTTACGGACCGATTTTCGCGTCGAATGGGATGACATCATTGCGGTTCTGACCGCATTCCGACTCTGCAAAAGCCACATCAGTGTGGGAGGCGGCGGTAAGAGCAATGTCTCGGGGTCTCTCGACCGAGCGTTCACGGCACGCGGGTGGCAGGAGCGGAAATTTGATACCCAAATTCGCGTTGACCAGACCGTGATCGACAGCCCAACACACAAAGTTGATTGCTTCAAGAACGGAATCGGCGTTGAGATCGAGTGGAATAACAAGACGGAGTTTTATGACAGAGATCTAAATAATTTCAGACTCTTGTTTGAACTTCGTGCGCTGAATGTTGGCGTGATCATCACTCGATGTGACGAGTTGCAGAGTATCTTCCAGGAGCTCGGTCGCGGCTCAAGCTATGGACCAACCTCAACGATCTTGAGTAAGCTTCGACGAAAACTGGAAGGCGGCAGCGGCGGGGGCTGTCCGGTGCTGGTATTCGGAATCAGGAAATCTTTGTATGACGAAAATGCTTAGCGCGACGCTCCCAACACCTTCTGTCGATCTTTCGGACAAGATCGGCGATGACCGATTCGGGACCATCCTCGCGGACCCACCTTGGCAGTTCCAAAATCGCACTGGGAAGGTGGCGCCGGAGCACCGGCGCTTGCTGCGCTACCCAACGATGGAGTTGCAAGAAATAATGGACCTCCCTGTCGGAAACTTCGCTAGCGCACGGTCGCACCTCTATCTGTGGGTGCCAAATGCCCTCTTGCAGGAAGGTCTGCGTGTGATGAAAGCGTGGGGTTTCACTTACAAAGCAAACATCGTATGGTTCAAAATTCGGAAGGATGGAGGCCCAGACGGTAGGGGCGTCGGCTTTTATTTCCGCAATGTGACGGAACTTCTTCTTTTTGGCGCACGTGGAAGTATGCGAACACTTCAAGCCGGACGGACGCAGGTCAACATGCTGGCAACACGGAAGCGCGAGCACTCCCGAAAACCAGATGAGATTTTTGAGATCATCGAATCATGCTCTCCCGGTCCATATCTAGAACTCTTCGCTCGCTTTCGCCGTGAGGGGTGGGCGCAGTGGGGTAACGAAGATGTCGAACGCAACACTGCCAACAATGTTGCCCACCGGCGCGGGCACGTTAGCTCTGAGCTAAGACTGCTAGAATCACCGCGCGGCTACCGTCGTTGATGCACATACGAATGAGCGGTAGATCATCATCTTCCGAAGCTACAGCTCTACCCTAATTTGCCCTTTAAACCGTCACAAATCGGTGCTAAGACGTTGCCTTTACTTGGTATTGAGTGCCCTTGTGAATTGGCATTGAGTGCCTTCTCTGGACGGCAGACCTGCAATCTAAGGCTGTAATTTCGGAGCAATGCGCTTTTTATTATAGTTGCAAAGGCTTGATACTGAGTTATTTCGCGGGTGTAGCTCAATGGTAGAGCTGTAGCCTTCCAAGCTACTGACGAGGGTTCGATTCCCTTCACCCGCTTACCTTCCTAGCAGGCTATCTCTGCTTATCCAGGAATGCTGGCTTGCGGATAGAGGCCGCGCCGAGTATGGATCGAGCAGCGCCAGGTGCGCCAATGCCTTTCTTAATCCCAGCAACTCACGTTGCCGCGTCCACTTCTTCGAGAGCAACATCTGGAACGGCAAGGAAAGCCGCGCTCCTCCTCTTGTCTTTCGCCGTAATCCTGGCGAGCGGCGCGGGAGCGGTGCACGGGCAATCGGCGCTCGACGGTTTCGATCCGAACGCGAGCGGCGCGGTGAATGTCGTCGTCGTCCAACCGGACGGGAAGATTCTTCTTGGGGGCGACTTTACGACGCTCTCGCCCAGCGGTGGAGCGGCGGTCACGCGCAACCGCATTGCCCGGTTGAACCCGGACGGCACGCTCGACACCGCTTTCAACCCGAACGCGAACGCCGCTGTGCACTCAATCGCGGTGCAGGCGGACGGCAAGATCCTGGTCGGTGGCCAGTTTACCGGAACCAACAGCATCGGGGGGCAGACGCGCAATTACATCGCCCGGCTCGACGCCACCACCGGAGCGGCTGATTCGTTCGACCCTAATGCGAACGGTACGGTCCGCTCGATTGCGGTGCAGGCGGACGGCAACGTTATAGCGGGCGGCGCTTTCTTTACCATCGGCGGACAGGCGCGCTACAACATCGCCCGGCTCGATGCCACAACTGGCCTGGCAGATTCGTTCAACCCGAACGCAGACCTTGAAGTCTTTTCAATCGCGCTCCAGGCGGACGGCAAAATTCTGGTCGGCGGCCGTTTTAGAAACATCGGTGGACAGCCGCGCTACAACATCGCCCGACTCGATCCCGTGACCGGACACGCTGATTCGTTTGACCCAAACACTGGTTACTGCTGTGGGAGTGGGATGGAAGCTGTTTATGCAATCGCGGTCCAGGCAGACGGCAAGGTTTTGATCGGCGGGGCTTTCGAAAGCATCGGCGGGCTATCGCGCCGTAACATCGGCCGGGTCGATGGTGCGACTGGCCAGCCTGATTCGTTCAATGCGAATGCGAACGATGATATCATTACAATCGCCGTGCAGGCAGACGGCAAGATTCTGGTGGGCGGCAATTTCACCAGCATTGGAGGCGAGGCGCGTAATCACATCGCCCGGCTGAATCCGGTGAGTGGCGCGGCCGATTCGTTCGCTCCGCACACGAGCAGCGGTGGCGTCCTTTCGATCGCGGTCCAGGCGGACGGCAAGATTCTGGCCGGGGGCGATTTCACCGCGGTGGCGCCGAACAAGGGAGCGCTGGTGACGCGCAACCGCATCGCCCGCCTGGAAGCCGACGGAAGGCTCGATCAAACCCTCAATCTCAACGCCGTTGGATCGGAGGTTTACGCCACCGCCGTTCAGGCGGACGGCAAGATCCTTATCGGCGGCAACTTTACCAGCGTTTTGGGCGTGCCACGCAACCACATCGCCCGGTTGAACCGGGACGGCACGCTCGATGCCGCCTTCGACCCAAACGCGGACTCCATTGTCTACGCCATCGCGACCCAGGCGGACGGCAAGATCCTGGTGGGCGGCGCTTTCACCGGTATTGGCGGACTGATGCGCAACCACATCGCCTGTCTCGATCCCCTGACCGGCTTGCCCGATTCCTTCAACCCGAATGCGAACGACGATGTTCTTTGCATTGCGGTGCAGCTGGGGGACCGCAAGATTTTCGCGGGCGGCCAGTTCACTACGATCGGCGGACAGATGCGCAACCGCATCGCCGGGCTCTATCCAGTCACCGGCGTGGCTGATCAATTCAATCCGGACTCGAACGGGACTGTCCGTTCAATCATCCTCGCGGAACAAACCGACTACGGCTTTGCTTCGGTTATGTTGGGTGGCGCTTTCACGAACATAGGCGGACAGGAGCGCAACCACATCGCCGTCCTGCTAACCGCCGGCGGCGGCGCGTTGCTTACGGGTTTCAACCCGAATGTGCAAGGACAGGATGTTTACGCAATTGTGCCCCACGGGAATGGCCTGCTCGTGGGCGGTTTGTTCACCGGCATCGGTGGACAGCCGCGCAACAACATTGCCCGGCTGGCCGGTTCCGGCGGCACGCCTGATTCGTTCGATCCGAACGCGAATGATGGCGTCAGTTCAATCGTATTGCAGGCGGACGGCAAGATCCTGGTGGGCGGAGCGTTTAACGGAGCAAACAGCATCGGTGGACAAGCGCGCAACCGCGTTGCCCGGCTCGATCCAGACACCGGCCAGGCTGATTCATTCGACCCGAACGCGAATGATACCGTCTATTCCCTCGCCTTACAGGCGGATGGCAAGGTCCTGGCGGGTGGCCTTTTCACGAGCATCGGCGGAGAGCCGCGCACAGCTTTCGCCCGGCTGAGCAATGATACCGCCGCCCGGCAAGAGCTCATTGTGACGCAAACGACCGTTACCTGGACGCTGGCCGGCTCAAGCCCGCAATTCACGACTGTCTTCTTTTCGTATTCAACCGACAACCTGAACTACACTCCGCTGGGCCAGGGCTTCCGTTATCCCAAGACTTCCGGCGCTAACTGGCTCTGGTTTAATCCGAATTTTGGGCCCTTTCCGGCGGAACAGAACATCTATATTCAGGCGCGCGGTGGCTACTTCAACAGTTCGGAGTGCGTTACGGAGTCGGTGCAGAACGCTTTTTTGTTGCCAGGGGCGCGGCCCCTCAACCTCTCGACCCGGATGCGAGTCGGGACCGGTGATCATGTCGGCATTGGTGGATTCATCATCAAGCCCGACGATTTTCTCGTCTTCGACAACAAGCACGTCCTTATTCGGGTTGTTGGAGCGTCATTCGATCAGCTGGCGGACCCGGTGCTGGAACTGCACAGCCCGGACCCATATCCTACGGTCATAAACGACAACTGGAGAGACGACCCCTTGCAGGCAGAGGCGATCCTGGCCACCGGCCTCGCGCCGCCCCGTGATTTGGACTCAGCGATTGATGCGTCCCTGCACCCGGGATCCTATACCGTGGTCGTCAGGGGCAATAATAATAGTTCCGGTGTCGGCGTGATTGAAATTTACGACCTGGATCCGCCCGTTCCGACGAAGCTGGCCAATATCAGCACGCGGGCTCTTGTCGGCACGGGGGACAATATCTTGATCGCGGGATTCATTCTAGGCGGTAGCGGCGCGAATGACCAGATCGTGGTGCGTGGTCTTGGTCCCAGCCTCACCGCTTTTAATGTGCCTGATGCGCTGCCCAATCCGACCCTGGAACTGCGCGACGGAAACGGGGCGCTCTTGATCGCGAATAACGATTGGCCGGACGACCCAGATCAAGCCGCGGCATTGATCGCCGCGGGTTTGGCGCCGGCAAGCGAATTCGAGTCTGGCCTGGCTGCGACTTTGTCGCCGGGCCTTTACACCGCCCTGCTCAGGGGATTGAACAACGGCACGGGCATCGGGCTCGTTGAAGTTTACAGCCTCGGGCCCCCGTAGCGAGAGCCACCGCGCTTTCTCTACTGATCTGGCGCGATGACATCCCGATGCCGCCAGGCGTAGCGAAGTCCCGAATAAACGGTGAAGGCCACCGCGATCCAAACCAAAAGCGGCCCTCCGTGATACCACGCACGAAACCACCAGCCGGTTTCGTTCGCATATTCGAGCTCACGCGCGGCCAGCAACACCAGGAAAAAGACCACCGTAACGATCTGCCACGATGTCTTGTGCTTGCCGAGCCGTTCCGCCGGCAGGATCTGCCCTCTCGCACTTGCCATTAGACGCAGCCCGGTGATCAAAAAATCGCGCGCCACCACCGTGGTCGCCGCCCAGGCTGGGATAGCCCCCAGGGGCACGAGCGAAATAAACGCCGCCGCCATCATGATTTTATCCACCAGCGGGTCCATCAATTTTCCGAAGTTCGTGACCTCGCCGTAGCGGCGTGCAATTTCGCCATCGAAATAGTCGGTCACTCCCGCCAGCAAGAAGATCAGCAGCGCCGCGGTGCGCCCGTAGATCCAGGTCGAGTTGAGGGCCGCGACAAAGAGAATTGTCAAAACGAGCCGGCTGACCGTTAAACGATTCGCCCAGTTCATGCGCGCGCGGAAGCGGAATCCAAAATGCCCTGCGATTTCCCGGCAGCAGGAGGCATCTCCTCCTCCTGGTAAACCGGCTTTTTCCAGATCGGAACGGTCCGCTTTAGCTCGTCCATGATCCATTGGTTGGCGTCGAAAGCGGCGGCACGGTGCGCGCTCTCCACGCGCACAACGACCGACGCTTCCCCGGCCGGGACAAAACCGATCCGATGACGAAGCGAGACTTTCGCCAGGCCAAACTTGCTCGCGGCGATTTCGGCAATGTTTCGCATTTGATGTTCCGCCATCTCACGATGCGCTTCGTAATCGATTCCGGTGATTTCCTTCTCATCCTCGAGCGCGCGCACAATTCCCCAAAAGTCCACCATGGCCCCGGAAGCCGAATCCATCCCTCGCGCCGGCAATTCCAGCGGCGATTGGGTGATCAAAACTTCATAAACGGAAATTGCCATGCGCTATTGGAACCGGATAGAGTGTTGCTACCGCCGAGTCCGGCGTGATCAAGGAGATACTTAAAATGAGCGCGAATCAATGTGATATCGGTCTGATCGGCCTCGCGGTCATGGGCGAAAACCTCGTCCTGAACATGGAATCGAAGGGGTTCTCCGTCGCCGTGTTCAACCGGACGGCTGAAGTGACGGAAAAATTTGCGGCCGGCAAAGCGAAGGGGAAAAACATCCGGCCTACACGGACGATGGAGGAATTTGTCGGCGCGTTGCAGCGTCCGCGCAAGGCGATGATCATGGTCAAGGCCGGCGCGCCGGTGGACGCCGTCATCAATCAACTCGTTCCGCTTCTCGAGAAGGGCGACGTGATTATCGACGGCGGCAACTCGCTTTTCACCGACACGCAGCGCCGCTGCAAGGATTTGGAAGCGAGCGGTCTCCATTTCGTCGGCTGCGGAGTTTCCGGCGGTGAGGAGGGCGCTCTCAAAGGGCCGTCTCTCATGCCCGGCGGCTCGCGCGAATCGTGGGAGATCATCGCTCCTATCTTCACCAAAATCGCCGCCATCGTCGACGGCGAGCCGTGCTGCCGTTACATGGGGCCGGATGGCGCCGGCCACTACGTCAAGATGGTCCACAACGGAATCGAGTACGGCGACATGCAGCTCATCTGCGAAGCCTACGCCATCTTAAAAGACGTCGCGGATCTTGAAGCCACCGAGCTGGCTGACATTTTCGGCGAGTGGAACAAGGGCGAGCTGGATAGTTATTTGATCGAGATCACCTCGCAGATCTTCCGCAAAACCGACCCGGACACCCGGAAACCGCTGGTCGACGTCATCCTCGATAAAGCCGGACAAAAAGGCACCGGGTTGTGGACCTTGCAGTCGGCGCTCAGTCAATCGGTGGTCATTTCCACGATCAACGCCGCGGTCGAAGCGCGCGTCATCTCGTCCCGCAAAGACGAGCGCGTCGCGGCCTCAAAAATTCTGCCGCACCCGAAAGCGCCGAAGTTTACCGGCGATCGCGCCGGGTTGATCGACGCCGTGCGTGACGCGCTTTACGCGTCGAAGATCGTCTCCTATGCCCAGGGAATGGAGCTGCTCGGCGCGGCCAGCAAAGGTTCGAAATGGAATTTGAACTTTGGTGATATCGCCACCATCTGGCGCGGCGGGTGCATTATTCGCGCAAAGTTCCTGAACCGGATCAAGGAAGCGTATGAACGCGATGCCGCGCTGGATAATCTACTGCTCGATCAATACTTCACCGGAATTCTCGAGCGGACGCAGGATAATTGGCGGGAGGCCGTCGCCACCGCGGTGAAACACGGTGTGGCCGTTCCGGCCTTTAGCGCTTCGCTCGGCTACTTCGACAGCTACCGCTCGGCGCGTTTGCCTTCGAACCTGCTCCAGGCTCAGCGCGATTTCTTCGGCGCGCACACTTACGAACGCATCGATAAACCGGGCGTGTTTCACACCGAGTGGATGGAATCCGACACGAAATCAACCGAGAAGGCAGCCCAGCCGAAAGAGCAATCAGGCGCAGCCGAGTAAAGCCACGATGCCAATCTACGTTTACGAAACGACGGACACGTCGAAACCAATCCGCCGTTTCGAGGTGAAGCAGAGCATGAAAGAGGAGGCGCTTCGCGTGGATCCCAAAACGGGGGAGCCGGTCCGGCGGGTGATTTCCGGCGGCTACGGTGTTCATGTCCCGGGGGGATCGACTGGTCCTTCGGTCGGTTCAGTTGGTTCGCACGGATCGGGTTGCGGTTGTTGTTAACGAGCGGGGCGCATTTTGTCATCCCGAGCCGCGCAGACGGCGAGGGACCTCACAAGCGGTCTAGCGCTTCCGCGTTACATCACGCGCATACGTTGGGCACGCGTGATCTGTATCGCGTGACGCAACCTGCGACTGCGAGGTCCCTCGCCGTCTGCGCGGCTCGGGATGACATCTTTGGACACGCTCACTCGTTCAATGAAAATCATGCGAATCAGTTCCGACCAGTTGTTCGTGCGCCAGCGCTCGGATCTCCTCTGCCTTGATCAGCACCACGTTCTCGGAATTCTGCACCCTTCCCTGGATAATCAGGAACGGTTCTTCGGTAATCAAGAGCCGGACCCGCTCAAATAAATCCGGCGTGACAATCGCGTTGGAAACTCCGGTCTCATCTTCCAGGCTGACAAAAACAAATCCTTTCGCTGTCCCCGGCCGCTGACGGCAAATCACATTTCCGGCGATTTGAATCGTGTCCCCATGGCGGGCGGAGGCGAGATCGATTGCGCGCCAGATATTCGGCAAATGCTGCCGCAATAATTTCATCGGATGCGGCCCCGTGGTGAGGTTCATCGAGTTGTAATCGGCTTTGACCCGTTCCGGCAGGGTCATCGGCGGCAGTGGCGACTCTTTCTGGGTAGCGCACGCGTCTCGCGTGCTGGCGACGACGTCTCGTCGTCGCGAACTTTTCCGGAAAGATTGTTTCGGCGAGACGCCGAAACCAGCACGCGAGACGCGTGCGCTACCCAGAAGATCATCAAACGACGTCTCCTCTATTCGCCACATTGCCGCCCGCCGATGCTGCGCAAAACAATTGAGCGCGCCTAGTTCCGCCAGGGTGCGGAACTCTTCCTTCGAAAGTGGAACACGGCGTTTGAAATCATCCAGCGATTGAAACGGCGCGACGCCCCGTGCTTCGATGATCCCCTCCCCGTGCTCCTTCCCCAGCCCGTTCACCACGCAAAACCCCAGCCGGACCGTATCATCCGAAACGACCTTGCATCTCCACTCCGATTCCATCACACAAACGGGCTGCATCCGGACTTCATGCCGGCTCGCATCCTTCACGATGGTGGCCGGCGTATAAAAACCCATCGGCTGATTGTTCAACAAACTCGCGTAAAACTCCGGCGCGCGATGCACTTTCAAGTAAGCGCTGCCATAGGCGAGGATCGCAAAGCTGATCGCGTGGGACTCGGGAAATCCATAAAGCGCAAACGACGCGATCGACTGAATAATCTTGTCGATCATTTCGGGCGCGACCTTGTTCCGCAGCATCCCGGCCCGTAATTTCACGCTCACTTTCTCCATTCTCTCCTGCGACCGGTGAAAACTGAGGGCGCGCCGCAGTTCTTCCGCTTCGTTCCCGGAAAAATCCGCCATGATCATCGCGATCTTCAGGAGCTGTTCCTGAAATAACGGCACCCCGAGCGTGCGCTCCAGGATCGGCTTAAGGCGGGGATCGAAATACGTGACTTTTTCACGGCCGGCGCGCCGCGCCAGATAGGGATGCACCATGTCGCCCTGGATCGGCCCCGGCCGAATGATCGCGACCTCGATGACGACATCGTAAAAACATTTCGGCTGCATCCGCGGCAAGGTTGCCATTTGGGCGCGGCTCTCGATTTGAAAAACCCCGATGGTGTCGGCTTTCCGCATCATTTCATACGTCGCCGCGTCATCCGTCGGGATGTGGGCCAGATCGAGGGGCCGTCCCCGTTCCCGGCAGAGTTCAAAGGCATCCTGCATCACCGACATCATGCCGAGCCCGAGCAAGTCCACTTTTACGATGCCGAGATCTTCGCAATCATCCTTGTCCCACTGCGCCACGACGCGGCCGGGCATGGAGGCATTTTCCAGAGGCACAAAGGAGCTCAGTTTCCCCTGGCAAATTATCATTCCGCCCGAATGCTGGCCGAGATGCCGCGGCAATCCGTAAATGGCCTGATACAACGAGATGAAGGCGGGCAGGCGCGGATGTCCTTTCGGTAAACCGGCCTGCTCGATCTGAGCCGCGAGATCGAGGGTGTGGGGGAAATCGCCATTCGCAAAAAGATGCGAAAAACGGTCCAGGGTATTGGAGGACAGGTTCAAGGCCTTGCCGATCTCGCGCGCGGCACTTCGACCTCGATAAGTGATGACGTTCGCGGTCATCGCGGCGCCGTGTTTGCCGTAACGTCGATAAACTTCCTGGATGACGCTTTCGCGGCGATCGCCGCTGGGAAGATCGAGGTCGATATCAGGCCAGCCTTTCCGGCTTTCGCTGAGGAAACGTTCGAAGACCAGGTGGTTGCTCACGGGATCGACCGGCGTGATTCCCAGGCAATAACAGACGGCGCTGTTCGCCGCGCTGCCGCGGCCCTGCACCATGACGTTGTGTTCCCGGCAGAAATTAATGATGTCCCAAACGATCAAAAAATAGCCGGAAAAACCCAGCCTTTGGATCAGGCCCAGCTCCTCCTCGAGCTGCCGCTGCACAGCCGTGCTGATGGCCGAGTAACGCTGCTGCGCGCCAAAGAGCGTGATCGTCCGCAGGAACGAATCCATGCTGTGCCCCTCCGGAACAGGAAACGCGGGGAATTCGTAGCCGATGTTTTCCAGGGAAAATTCGAGCCGCTCAGCCACGCGTGCCGTGTTTTCGATCGCATCCGGGCGATCGTGAAAGAGGGCGCGCATTTCGGCCTCGCTCTTCAAATATCTTTCCGCGTTGCGGCTGAGCAATTTTCCCGCGGCGTCAAGATGCGTGTGCTCGCGGATGCAGGTGAAAACATCGAGAACCTGCCGGCCGTTTGGACGGGCATATCGCACACCATTGGTAGCGACAGCGAGGAGCCGGTAATGCTCCGCCAGATCGGAAAGTTGCCGGTTGATCTGGTCTTCACCGCGCAGGAAATGGCGTTGAATCTCGACGACGAGATTGTCCCGACCGAAGCGGTCGATAAGAAATTGAACGCGTTCAGGAAAACTCCGGGTAGCGCACGCGTCTCGCGTGCTGGCGACGACGTCTCGTCGTCGCGAACTTTTCCTGAAAGATTGTTTCGGCGAGACGCCGAAACCAACACGCGAGACGCGTGCGCTACCCAGATCAGAGTGCGACCCGAACAACGCGACGAGTCCGCTCGCGAATTCCGCCAGTTCATTCCAGCGGACGAGACAGCTTCCTTTCTCGCTGCGCAGGTGCGCCTGGGTGAGCAGCTCGCACAAATTTTTGTATCCCGTGCGATTCCGGACGAGGACGGGCAAAACAGCTCCATCCTCCATGCTCAATTCGCAGCCAACAATGGGCCGGACATTTTGCTCCCGGGCAGCGACGGAAAACCGTTGCGCGCCATAGACCCCGTTGCGATCGAGCAACGCCACGGCCGGCATCTCGAGCGCGGCCGCGGTTTCAGCTAATTGCTCTGGAAAGGAGGCTCCCCGCAGAAAGCTGAACGCGCTGCACGCATGTAACTCGACATAAGACATACGCGCGCCGCTCTAATCATAAACTCCATCGAGGGCCCACCGGCCCTCGTGGGAATGGCACTGGCAGAGAGCGCCATTCTCCAGTTCCAAATCCCATTCCGCGCGTTCCCAGCCTTTCTTGTCCCACCAATTTCCCGAGGCTTTGTAGGGACCCTTCCGCCGGAGCACTTCCCCCTGGATTTCGACGCTCCGAAGATGGGCCGGGCGATTTTTGACCAGCAAGATCGCAGCCGGCACCGGCGAACGAAATCGGCGCAGGGCGCAGGAAGGCAACGGCTCTCTTTCGCCCGCCGTCTCTTTCAGCTGCCAGGCAAAAGGCTCGATCCTGAAAGCATCAGGCTGATGCGTCTCTTCCAGAACCGGGGTGCCGACGCGATCGGGGCCGAGGAGGCCGGTTAACCGGGCGAGCGTTTCGGAAAGACGCGCCGGATCACGCAAGGCCGTCTCAAAGAGATGGAACTGTTGAAAAGACGGGCTCGTTACCTCGGCCTTCAGCCCCACCGCAATAATAGGAGAGTCCGATTGAAAATTCTCCAGATGCGTGTGGAGCATGCGAAAAAGGACTTCGGCCTTGTTGGTCGGTTCCGGAATTTTAAACTGATGCCGGTAAACCGTCTTATCGCTGAAGGTAATTTGCAGTCGAAGCTCACGGGCGACCAGGTAAAGCGCGTCGACCCGGAGTGATAATTGCTGGAGAAACCGGCGCAGGATAAAAAGGAGGGGCTCGGCCGTTTCAATTTCGTTTTCGAATTCAAATGCTTCTTCGAAAGACTCCGGTGGTGAAACCAGCTGCAAAAGACGCGTGGTTTTTCCCCTGGCCCGGTCCCAAAGCTGAAGGCCGATGGGGCCGAGCCGCGCCCCGACTTCATCCTTACCCAAAGCGGCGAGCTGACCCAGGGTTTGGATTCCCCACCGATGCAAGATGTCCAGGACGCGGGCCATTTCGGCGGCGCGTTCTCTTTTTTTAGCTTGAGATAGCCTGGGCATCTCCCGACCTCTATTTCGTCAAAAGAAGGAGCCGCGCTTTCGCTTCCGCCGAAAGCGATGAATTCGCAAGCCAGGCGGTGGCGCGATTGGCATCGGTGCGCAGCCAGGTGACGACGATCGATTCGATCTGCCGGTCGCGCAGGTTTTGATTCCCAATTGAGTCAGCCCATTCCGCCGCGGCCTGAGGATCGGCAGCAACAATCCGCCGCGTGAAAGAAGTGACCGCGGCGTCACGCGATTCCCCCTGGGGCAATGTCCCCAGCCAGACGCCGGCCTCATAAGGATCGCTCTGCGCCCAACGATTCATCAGGCTCTCGAAAGCTTGCTGGCGGCTTTTGCCTTCAGGAAAAGACGCGACCCATTGACTTGCGGCCTGGGCGTCGGTCCCAGCCCATTGCCAGGCGATCGCGGCCGTGGCGGTCGCTTGAGCTTCCAGATTCGACAACCGGGAAACCAGTTTCACTGCTTCGCGCGGATCCGATTCCGCGACGACCGCGATGACACCAGGCAGGACAAGATCGCGCGTAGCTGTTTCCGGCAAGCTCTCCACCCAGCTGAGCGCAGCCTGCGGATCGTTCCGCGTCCATTGGCGAGCGAGATTCTCCAGCAAAGTTTTTCGGCCCTCTCCTTCCTTCGTCTGGAGCGCAAAATTAGCCGCCGCCTGCGGATCGGACTCAGCCCATTGCGCAAGAATATTAGTCAGCGCATTTTGGCGCGGCGCGCCTTCGGGAAGTTTCTGCGCCCAGCCGATCGCGGTTTCCACATCGCTGCTTGCCAGTTGCAGGGCAATGGAGGCCATGGCGTCTTCCTGGGCCTTTCCCGCCGGGAGCCCGGCGACGTATTCCGCCGCCGCCTCCGGTTCTGCTTGCACCCAGCTGACCAGAACGGAGCGCAAAGCGCTTTGCTGGGCTTCGCCGGGAGATAATTCCTGGGTCCATTTCAAAGCGGCCCGTGGATCGCTCATCGCCCACTGCCGGGCGACGTTGCCAATCGATTGATCGCGCACCGACCCTGGAGGTAACGTTGCGATCATCGCCGCCGCTTTTTCCGGATCTTTGTTCGCCCAGCTCGAGAAAATATTTTGCAGCGTGTTATTGCGACCCTGGCCGGCGGGCAGCGTATTCGCCCAGGCAAAGGCGGCTTCGGGATCCTGGTTGGTCCAATTCGAACCGATCACCTGCAAAGCGGTATCGCGATTGGCGCCGGCTGGCATTTGCATCACCCGCTCCGCCGCCGCGACCGGATCGGTCATGGTCCAGCGGCTGAAAATGGGCCAGTAGAGGCTTTGCCGGTTGCGACCGGCTGGGAGGGTTTGCAAAAAGGCGAGCGCGGCTTGCGGGTCCTTATCGGCCATCACGGAAACGATGGTCTGCATCGCCTGATCGCGCGCGGGTCCCCCTGGAAGCTGCTGGGCCCACGCCGTGGCCGCCGCCACATCATGTTCCGCCCATCCGCCGACCGCGCTGGTGATCGCCCAGTTTCGGGCCGTGCCACCCGGAAGAGTTTGCGCGTAAGCGATGGCCGATTGCGGCTCCAGCTCGGCCCAACGCCCAATAAATAGCGACGTGAGCATGCTCTTCTCCAGGGGTTTCGTCAGAGTTTGGACAAAGGCGATGACCTCACGCGCATTTTTTGCATCCACCGCCTCGGCGAGTTTGCTGAACGTGGCGTAAGTGTGACGGCTGCCGGAATGCGCCAGCGCCGTCTTGATTTTGGAAATGATATTTTCGCTCGAGACGGCGGCTGCCGGTTCCTTGGAATCTGACGCCACCACGGCATTGCCCGGCGAAACTGGCGAAGGATCCAGCGAGGTTGCCGTCGTCTCCGTAGAGACCGGGGGATTCGGACGCGGCGAAACAATTCCAGAAACCGATGAAGAAGTGTAACGACCGATGAAAATCCCAGCAACGAGCGCCGTGATTGCAAGGCAAATGGGAAGAACCAAGCGCTGCATAAATGAAGTTTAAGCCAGGAACCGATATATGTTCAAGTGCTCATATTCGCACTCGGATTACCGCTTTCCAAGGAAGGGCGCTTTCCAAACCGCCCATGTCTTTCTCCTGCAATTTTCGCCACGACTCGTGAGTCGCGAACAATCAATTAAGAATCGAGTTCAACCTTTACCTGTTCCCAAGGCATACCGGGGTTGCCGACATTGCATTCAACCGCGGCACGGAGTTCTATGAGATCTTCTATGTCTTCGAGACGTTCCTGGAGCTGGCGCACCACCACAGCCAGTGACTCCAGAGTTGGTTTTTCAGCAATGGAACTCATAAGGCTCCTTTCGATCACTCAGTCCCCCATTCTGTCAAGATTTGATGACTGATCCCCTATCTATCCCACGCCTTCATTCCCTTCCACGTTGAGTGTCGTTTAGCCCTCAACTGCATTAACCGCTTCGGTAATGTTTGCGAAGATACCAACAAAAGTATGTTTGTTGCCCGGAATCGGGTTTGAAGTTGGTAGCCGCTCACGTTTCCATGCCTCAAAACCTGACGTAGTTTGATAGACAAACCCTCTTATACGATCGTCCTCGTCTTTTACTACCTGTTCCAGACTTTTTTCCCTCACATCGGAGTGTGCGCTGCGGAGGAGGAGATTCAAGGCCTGGTTTCAGGCGCCGGACCCGCATCGCAGTCGGGTCACGATGCGATTGTCGAGGATCCGGGAGTATTGACAATTCAAGAGCCGGTCCGCGGGCATTTTTCTGGACAGACAGGACAGATTCTTTTAACGTGCCGCATGAAGCCGCTCCAACTTCAGGAAGCCAAACAACAGTTCTCCGCCGTGGCGGAAAGAGCCGCTGGCGGCCAGCCGCAGATCGTCACCAAGCATGGGAAGCCGTTCGTGGTCGTCGTCAGCGTGGCCGATTGGCAGGAAGCCCGGCCCAAGAAACGCACTCTCCTGGAAATGCTGCGCTCCTGCCCCGTGGACGCCGATGAACTCGACCTCAGGCGGACAAAGGAACTCCCGCGAAACATCGCGCTGTGAACTTCCTGCTGGATACCAATGTCGTGAGCGAAGCCATGCGAAAGCAGCCCAGCGCTCGCGTCCTTAATTGGATTGCCGCCCAAATCGAAGAGTCGCTTTTCATCAGCGCCATTACAGTGGGAGAATTACGGCGTGGGTCGCTGGTTCTGGGCGATGGTAAAAAGCGGAAGGCGTTGCTGCGCTGGATCGAGACCGGCATAAAGACCGAATTCGCGGGCCGAATTCTGTCGCTGGATTCCGCCGTGATGGAGCGGTGGGCGGACCTCGAAGCCTCGACCATGAAAGCGGGCCGGCGCCTGCCGGTCATGGACAGTTTGCTCGCCGCTACCGCTCTGGCCCACGACCTCACACTGGCCACGCGCAACACGCCCGACTTCGAGGCTGCGGGCGTGGCGCTCCTTGATCCCTGGCAGGTCTCCTGACCGGGATCGCGTCTTCTGAAAAAGAGCTAAATCACCTTGACCGGACAATCCGGCAGCGCTTTCAAAAAGGCGCGGCCGTAGGGGCGAGTCACGATGCGATTGTCCAGGATAACGACAATTCCGCTGTCGCTCTTTGTTCGAATCAGGCGGCCCACTCCCTGGCGTAATTTCAAGATCGCTTCGGGCAGGGAATACTCGGTGAACGCATCGCCGCCCCGCGCTTCGACCAGTTCCAGCTTTGCTTCGATCAAGGGATGATCGGGCACCGCGAAGGGGAGCCGCGTGATGATGACATTGGAAAGCGCATCACCCGGCACATCGACTCCCATCCAAAAACTATCGGTCCCAAACAAAACGCTGCGCGGGGTGGCTCTGAATTGCTCAAGCAATTTTCCCCGCGGCGCGCCCTGCCCCTGCACGAGCAGATTCATTCCGTTTTTCGCAAAGAAGGGCTGCATCTCTTCCGCGAGCTGCTGCATCCCGCGGTAACTGGTGAAAAGGACGAAAGCGCGCCCTTCCGTTTCGGTCACGAAATGCGCGACCCAATGCGCGAGTGCCTTCGCATAACCTGAATCCCGCGGATCGGGCATTTTTCGCACGACGAACAACTTCATCTGCGTGGGGAAATCGAACGGGCTTCCCAACTGGAGGGGCTCGACCGAACCGGCGCCGATCCGGTCCCGGAAATAAGCGAGATCGGGCCGGCCGACGGCCAGCGTGGCGCTGGTTAGGACACAGGAGCAATTTTCGCGGAAAAGCATCCGCTTCAGCACGGGCGCGATGTCGATGGGCGCCGCGTTCAGCGTGAGGAACTGCGCCGCTTTCCCGGTCCGTTCCACCCAGTAGACGTGCCCTGCAGCGCTCTGTTCGAGAAAGGTCACGATCCCAACGCGCGATTCGTGAAGGCGCCGCCCCAACTCCTGTAATTCCGCCTTCAGAAATTCGTCCTCGGTCCGCTTTACCACCTCAGCCACGCGCGCCTGGAGCGCGATCAAGCGGCCAGAAATCGTGTCCGGCACGAAATCCGGTTCGCGCACCCGGACCTCGCGGCCTTTCCGGAAATCGGAGCGCTCATCGATCGCACGAAAGAATCGGTCCACGTCCTCGACCACCGCGGCGGCCAGAGTGACACCCGCCGCATCGCCAGTGACCCTGAAAAGGCCCTTGCGGGTGCGGGCATTGTTAAGGCGCTGGACGGTGGCGCGCAGTCCGTACTGCGAAACGCCAATCCCGATTTGCCGCGACGCGGTTTGTTCGAGCGTGTGGGCTTCGTCGAAAATGATGAAATCGTTGGGAAACAGATAGCCGCTCTCGCGTTCCTCCTGCTCCCGCGGGGCGCCGAGAAGCATGAAGAGCAGGGTGTGATTGACTACGATCACGTCCGCCGCGAGCAGGCGTTTGCGAGCCTGCTGAAAGAAACAATTCGCGAATTGGCCGCACGTCTTGGCGGTGCAGATGTGTGCTTCACTGCAAACCTGCGTCCAGACTTTTGGGTCGGGCTCGATAGAGAGGTCGCTGAGCGATCCATCCTTCGTCGTGCGCGCCCAATCCGCGATCCTGGCCAATTCGGCCGTCTCGGAGGTGGTGAACAGTTCGCCGGCCTGTTGCAAGGCGCGCTCGAGGCGCCGCGGACAAAGATAATTTTGACGCCCCTTCATGAGCGCCGCCTCGAACTCGATCGGAAGAATTTTCCGGAGAATCGGTATGTCCTTGTCGAGAAGTTGCTCCTGAAGATTGATCGTGTGGGTCGAGATGACCGCCTTTTTCTTCTCCTGGATCGCATAAAGAATGGCCGGGGCGAGATACGCGATCGATTTGCCGACGCCGGTCCCGGCTTCGACCACGAGGTGGCGCTCCTCCTCCAGGGCGCGCGCCACGGCCACGGCCATCTCCTGTTGCTGGGGCCGGTACTCGAAGTTTTTTGCCTTCGCGAGCAAACCGGTTTCCGAAAAAAGCGACCTGACCTCTTCGACAAAATCGCTGCCGAAGGAGTCTCGAAGTGCGATCATGGCCTTGAAAATAGCCCAGCGTTTTAACGCTGGGCGACAATCAACGCCATTTTCCCAGTCCCCGATAGGGACGGCCGGCAAATTCTTTCGTCCCTGACGGGACTTAATCTCCTCTCGACCAAGGACCCAGCGTTAAAACGCTGGGCTATTGTCCGTTTACAGAAATGCTATTGTCATTCGAACTTCCGAACTCAACTCTCATGAGACTGCTCGATCGCTATATCCTGCGCCATTTCTTGCTGGCGTTTTTTTACTGCATCGCGGCGTTCATTTCGATTTGGTTCATCTTCGATATCAGCGACAACATCTCCACCTTTTTGGACGACCGCGTTTCGCGCGGACTCATTGCCAAATACTATCTCACGCAGGCGCCGCAAATTCTTGTGATTTTGCTGCCGGTGGCGCTCTTGCTCGCCCTGCTCTTTTGTCTTGGCCGTCTGTCCCGGTCTAATGAAATCGTTTCCATGCTTGCCGCCGGCGTCAGCGTGCCTCGAGCCATCGCGCCTCTCCTTTTGGTGGCGCTGATCACGACCGGGCTGAGCACCGCTCTAAACTACTCGCTCGCGCCCCACGCGGACTACGCGCGCAAGAAACTTCTGGAAGATCCGAAATCTCCCCGTCAAAAGGGGTTGCTTGCCCAGATTTTCCGGAATCGCACGGATAACCGCACCTGGTTTATTCAGCAGTTTAAACCGGGCGAGAACGAGTTCAGGACCGTCCACATCGTGCAGCAGGACGCGAACGATAACATCGTGACGAATTACATCGCGACCAGTGCCCTGTATCATCCTGAGACGAGCGCCTGGGAGCTGAAAGAGGTGAAAGTGGTTCACTACGATGAAACCGGCAACATCACGAAGTCCGACGTTCTTGGGTCGATCACGCTCACCGACTGGAGTGAAACACCCTTCCGCCTCAGCAGCGCCAATGTCCGGGCCGAGTACTTGAGCGTTCCGGAGCTGCGTGACTATCTGAAGTTCAATTCCGATTTCCCCGAGACGCTCCTAGCGCCGTTTGCGACCCATCTGAAATACCGCATGGCTTTGCCCTGGACATGTTTGGTGATCGCTTTCATCGCCGCGCCGCTCGGCATCGGATACTCGCGGCGAGGGCTTTTATCGAGCGTGGCAACCGCGATCATCCTCGTATTCTCCATGAACTTCGTCACCCATCTCTTTCTCGCACTCGGCGAGGGAGCACGAATCCCAGCCTGGACGGCCGCGTGGATGCCCAACATCCTCTTCGGAGCGCTGGGCCTGGCCCTCCTCTATTACCGCGCGACGAACCGGGAACCTCCGCGGCTGAACCTGTTCGGCGAAGGCCGTATGATCGCGCGATGAATCCACTGCCAAACGAATGGCCGATCAAGCACCGAGCGGACGCATGCGCGAGGACGCAACGGCCGTTTGAGCCGGGGGAGCACTTTTACACCCTGCTCTTTCGCGAAGGGGACGGTTTCCGCCGCGAAGACCTCAGCGAAGAAGCGTGGTCGGAACGCAATGAGAACATTCGTCCGTTCTCGTTCTGGAAGACGCGTTATGAGCCGCCGCCGCTGGCGCCACCGGAACCGCTCGGAAAGGAAAACGCCGAAGAGATTCTGCGACGCCTTCTCGCCACGAACGAAGCGTCACATGCGAATGCGTGTTACGTCCTTGCGGTCATGCTCGAGCGAAAACGCGTGCTGAAGCAAATCAAGACCGATCAAACGGAAGGCCGTCCGGTGTTGATCTACGAACACGCAAAAAACGGGGACGTTTTCATTGTGCCCGATGTCCGCTTGCGGCTCGATGAGATCGAACACATCCAGAATGAGGTTTCCCAGCTGCTGAAAAACGCAACGTAGCGTTCACACCTTTGCACCGAAGCCTGGTGGATCGGGCGCTCCGCGCGCGATGATTTCCTTTCTCGCCCCGAAGGCTTTCGGGGCCATTCTTGCCATCGAGCGCGGAGCGCTCGATCCACCTGCGTTCCCTGGACTTTCGTGAGATGTTCTCGCCTCCGATGACTTCGCGATTGCCCTGGTTCTCATCTTCCAATTTTCCCCTGTATCTCGCGCCGATGGCGGGAGTCTCGGACAAGATTTTCCGCCAACTCTGCAAGGAGCGGGGCGCGGATGTGCTCGTCACCGAATTTGTTTCAGCCGAGGGCGTGTTCCGGCGGAACGAGCGCACGCGCGAATATCTCGATTTCGACGAATGCGAGCGGCCGATCGGTGTCCAGCTTTTTGGTGGAAATGCGGAACACATGGCGGAAGCGGCGAAACATGTCGTGGATTGGGTGCGCCCGGATTTTATCGATCTCAATTTTGGTTGTCCGGTAAACAAAGTCGTGGCGAAGAATGGCGGCTCGGCCCTCTTGAAAGATTGCCCGACTCTGACGGCCGTGGCGGAGGCGGTCGTGCGCGCGGTCGCGCCGACGCCGGTGACCGCCAAGATCCGGATCGGTTGGGATACAGACTCGATTAACGCTCCACGTGTCGGGCGCATCCTCGAGGATACTGGCGTCCTCGCGCTGGCGGTGCACGGTCGCACGCGCGCCCAAGGCTATTCCGGCACGGCAGATTGGAATGTGATCGGTGAAGTCGTCTCGGCCGTTTCGATTCCCGTCGTCGGAAACGGCGACCTGACCAGTGGCCTGGATGTCGCCCGTCGCCGTGCCGAAACGGGCATCGCCGGCGCGATGATTGGTCGCGCCGCAATGAGCTCTCCCTGGATTTTCGAACAGATAAAGCACTATTTTGCCACCGGCGAACACCTCGTTTCGCCCGGTCTCGCCGAGAAATGGGAACTGATCCAGCGGCATTGTCAGCTCGCCGTCCAGGAATGGGGATGCGAGGACCAGGCCATTCGATCCATGCGAGCGCGTCTCATGGCCTATTCCAAAGGGTTCCCAAACAGCAAAATGCTGCGTGAGAAATTCCAGCACGTCTCGACGCTCGCGGAGATCGACGAGATCGCGACGCAGCACGTGACGCCTCAAGGAGCGGCGGTTTGAAACCGCCGACCCAATGGTAGGGCGAGACTCTGTCGAGCCGACGAACCGAATTCGACCCTCCCGGCTCGACAGAGTCTCGCCCTACCAATTCTGACTTCGTGAATTAGAATGGCTGCCGTGCCTGACACATCACCTCCACCCGCCGCCATCAATTACAAGATCGGCAACGAGCGCCTGATCAAAGTGACCGAGAACGCCTCGCGCAAACTCAATTCACTCCTGACCAAACAAGGCCGCGCCACCGGGGCTCTGCGGGTGGCGGTAATCGGCGGGGGCTGCTCCGGGTTGCAATACAAAATGGATCTGGTGGACGGTCCCGCGAATCGCGACATCCTGGTCCAGTCGTCGGATGTCCGCGTGGTGGTCGATCCCAAGAGCGCCCTTTTTGTGAGCGGATCGCTGCTCGATTACAGCGACGACCTCCAGAAAGGCGGGTTCAAAGTAACGAATCCGAATGCGGTCGCTCACTGTTCCTGCGGCGAGAGCTTCGCTGCATGATCGATTACTTCGCCCTCCTCGATCAGCCAAAGGCTGCGTGGCTCGATCTGGAAAAGCTAAGGGACACGTACCATGAGAAGACTTTGCAGGCCCACCCAGACGCTCAAACGAATCGCAGCGCCGCAGACCCCGCGGACGCGACCTTTGCGAATCTAAATGAGGCCTACCAAGTCTTGCAGGATCCCAAACGGCGGCTGCACCACCTCCTCAGTTTGGAAGGGGCGACACCACCGTCCACCGGCCAGGCGGTTCCCGAGCAATTGCACGATCTGTTTCCGCAGATCGCCGGCCTGACCCAGCGGACGGATCGTTTGCTGGAAAAGCTTCAGGCAGCATCAAACGCGTTAAGCCGGTCGCTCTTGAAGCCGCAGATTCTGGAGATGCAACAGGAGACGAAAGAGGTGCGCGAGAAAATCCAGAATTTATCCGACGCTTCGCTCGAGCAACTGCGTCAGACCAATGCGGCCTGGACGAGGAGTCCGGCGGCACAGCTCGAAAGGCTGTCGAACCTCTATTTCGCGTTCGCGTATCTGAGCCGTTGGTCTGCTCAACTCGATGAGATAACTTTTCAGTTATCGCTTCATTGAGTGGGACCGAAACGACGGCCGACCGCCAACACGTCATCCCGAGCCGCAGCAGACGGCGAGGGATCCCTCAATTGCAATGGCCGTCACACGATTAAATGGACGGCTCAAATTTGCAGTTGAGAGGTCCTTCATCGTCTGCGCGATTCAGGATGACAGATCGACCTTCATCCATTGTGTTCATTTGAACTTGAATTCACTTCGTTCGTAGAGAAGATAGATCATGCTCACGGAGCGACAGAGAGGCGTCCTGGAATTCATCCAAACCGAGCAGCGCGAAAAAGGGATGACGCCAAGTACGCGTGAAATCCAGCATCATTTCGGCTTTGCCAGCCAGACTTCGGTGATGCAATACATCGACGCGCTCGCCCGCAAAGGCTTCCTCGACCGTCATGCCCGCAAGGCCCGGGCGCTGATCACGCCGGTGCAGAAGGTGCGTATTACCGACATCCCGATTTACGGACAGATTCCGGCGGGCATGGCGACCCTGACGGAGCAAACGATTGAAGGCCATGTTTCCCTCGACGCCCGCTCGGTCAACGCCTCGAAAAATGGACGCACCTTCGCGCTGCGGGTCCGCGGCGACTCGATGATCGATGCTCATATTTTGGACGGCGATATCGTGATTCTCGAGGATCGAAAGGATGTTCAAAACGGAGACATCGTCGCGGCCTTGATCGATGGCGAAACAACCTTGAAGCGTTATGTCACGGAGCACGGCCGGCCGTACTTGAAGGCGGAGAATCCGCTTTTTCCGAATCTGCTCCCGGCGCGGGAACTCCGTATCCAGGGGGTAATGGTCTCTCTGGTCCGAAAACAGATGGCGGTGCAGCGGCGAAAACGCAATTAACCGAAAGTTTCGCGGGTTAAATGTTCAGTTGAACATATCTCGCGGTCATGTCAGTTTGGAGCATGACCGCGCGCAGTGCGATTATCGATCTCCGCAATCTGCTGGCCGAACGTTTCCCTCAGCCACTTCCTCCACCCAATCTCCGGTTAGCGACCGGTTTGCCTGCGATCGACGAGATGCTCGGAGGAGGATTGCCAAAAAGCGCCATTACCGAACTGAGCAGCCCACACGTCAGCGCAGGGACCGCGCTCTTGCTTTACGCTCTGTTGCAGAACGCACACCAGGCCGGGTATTTTCTCGCCCTGGTCGACGGACGGGACTCATTTGATCCCCAACCCCTCGGCAACGCGCGCTTGCGCAATCTCCTGTGGGTCCGTTGCACCAAGGCGCTCGAGGCACTCCAAGCCGCCGATCTCCTTCTGCGCGATGGCAATTTCCCGCTGGTCGTTCTCGATCTTGTCCTGAATGCCTCGGCCGAACTTCGAAAAATTCCGCAAACGAGCTGGTATCGAATGCAACGCCTGGTGGAAGCAGCGCCGACCGCTTTTCTCGTTCTTACGCGCGAGAGCATCATCAACAGCGCGCAATTAAAACTTTCGCTCGAGAACGCCTGGACGCTGGGAGACTTGGAACAGAACCACCTCGCCGGGCGTTTCCAGATTCTCGTGAAACGGGCGCAGGGAGGAAGAGAGGCGATCGCGAGAGCGAGCTGATGTTTGCGACGATTTATTTGCCGAATTTCTATCTGCAAGCCGCGCTCCGCCATCAACCCGAGCTGAGCGGCCAACCTGTGGCCCTGATCGACGATCTGGAAAAAAAAGCCCTCATTATTCAGCTCAACGCGGCGGCTGAACAAACCGGTGTGCGCTGCGGGATGACGCCGAGCCAGGGTTTGGCGCGGTGCCTTCAGCTGGTGGTAAAAACGAGAATCCTTTCCCAGGAAAAACTCCTACAGGAGATCCTGCTGCATTTTGCCGGCACGCTCGCGCCCTATGTGGAAGCAACCGACGCCGGTATTTCGACGGTCCAATTTACAGATGCAAACAATCTGAAAGAGAAGATGGGACGCGTGATCGCACAGTTAACCGAGGCTGAAATCGTCGCGCTAGCCGGCATCGCGCCCACGCCCGATGCCAGCCTCCTGGCCGCGCATCTGGCGAAGCCGGTGCTGCAAATCGACGACGCGAGCGAATTTCTCGCCAACCTGCCCCTCGAAACCCTTATGCTCGGCTAACGCCCGATCGTTTTTCCCTTCGGAGGGACGTGCTTCCGCACGTCCCATTCTCCTCGTCGCCCGGTCATTCAAAGTGGGACGTGCGGAAGCACGTCCCTCCGATTACTTGGATATCTAGCCGCCGGCGTAATCCGGATATTTCTCGCGAAGCTGTTTTGCGACCCGATCGGCTTCCTCTTTTTTCCCCGCCTTCTCGTACGCCAATGCGGCCTTTTGCAGAGCGCGCGGAGTGATCGCAGGGTCGTCATACAGCAGGGCAACACCCATGAAAGCTTTGCCGGCTTCGTCGAAATGCTGGCGCTCGAGCTGCACGTCGCCCGCCAGCAAGCGCGCTTCGGCATTGACGCGCCCTTCCGGTTGGAGGCTCATGATTTCCTCGGCGATTCTCTGCGCGTCATCGGGCTTGTGGGCTGCTATTTTCGTTGCCCCCAGCGCCAGCAGGGTCTTCGCCTTCGCCGCCGGGTCGGTGGCCACCTGAAGGTATTTTTCGTAAGCCACTTCCGCCTGGGTGAAATTCTTCAGCTTCGTTTCGGTATCGGCGAGGTAAAACCAGAAGTCGGGCTTCACGCTCCCAAGGCTCTCGCTCCGGCCGAGAACGCTGAAGTATTTCTGCGCCGCCGTGTAATTCTTCTCATTATAGTACTCGACTCCGAGCCATTCGAGGATCTCCCCCGGAATTCTCGTATTCGAGTTGGCCGCGAGGAAACCGTCCACCTCCTTCGTGAGAGCGGCGCGATCTTTCAGATAGAACCAGGCGGAGACGATCCGCAGCGTGGCGAGGTTATAATACTGCTCCTTGCTCAATTGCCGCGCCGCATCGAGCGGCGCCAGCGCTCCCTTATAATCCTTCGCCTCAAAGGCGGCTTTCCCAATGTAGTAGTTGGCTTGCGCCGCCACCGAGCTCTTCGGGAACTCTTTGAGCAGTTGCCGGAACGAGTCCGACATTCCCTTGGAATTCTCCTGCTGGCCGAAGATGAGGGCTTTCTGTTGGAGCGCGGCCTCCCGCTCTTTCGCCGCCGGAAATTTCGCGAGCAGCGTGTTCAAATCCTCAATCGCGGCGGTGTAATTTTTGCCTTCCTGGTAGGCCAAAGCCCGTTGCGTAAGGGCGGACGGCACCTGCTGGTTGTCCGGAAATCCCTTCACGAAATAGGTGAACGCTTCAATGACTTGCGGACCGTCCTTCAGTTGCACAAAACACCAGGCGAGCTTGTAAGCCGATTCCGCGCGCAATCTCGGGGAGAGATGCGAGGCGCGCAGTTCCGCGTAAATGGGCGCCGCCTCCGCGAATTTCTGTTCCTTGTAAAAATGCTCCGCCTTGAGCAGCTTCGCCTGGTCGGCGCGCTCGGGCGTGGGGTTTGAATTCAGGTACTCTTCTACTTCCGCCAGAAGCGTCGGAGCGTTTGTGTTGTAGAAATTGATCAACCGCTGGTACTGCGCGTCTTTTGCTTCCTCCCGGTCCGGATACTTGGCGATGATTTGCCGATAAATATCGTCCGCTTCCTTGGTGTGCCCGAGCTGGCGCTGGCTGTTGCCCACGATGAGCATCATTTCCGCCCGCACTTCCTCCGGGATCTGGTCCTGGCCGCGTTTGTATTCCGCCAGCACCTTTTCGTACTGCCCGGATTGATATTGGAGCCGGAGCAATCCAACCTCGGCCACTCCGCGCCAGCGACCCGCTTCCGGCAGGGAGCGTCCTTTCTGGAGCAGACTCAATGCTTTCTCCGCCATCACTTTGTCGAATTTCCCCTTTTCCGTCTGCTGCAGGTCCACCGCCACCATTCCAGCGCGGACGGTCGCTTCGGCCTTCAACGCCGGCTTCTGGGTTTCATTCGCGAGCGCTTCGTAGTTTTTGAACGCGTCCGCCTTCCGCCCGCGCGCGAGCGCGATCGAACCGGCAGCGAGGCGCGCATCGTCCCGATAGGGATTTGGATTCTTCGCTTCAGCGACTTGTTGGTAGAGAATCTGCGCCTCGTCTTTGCGGTCGACGTTTTCCAGGCAGCGTGCTTCAAAATAACGGGCAGACAGCGCCAGGGTCGATTCCTTGGATTTCGCCGCGGCGCGGTGGAAAAGCGTGAGCGCCCCGGCGTAATTTTTCTGGGTGAAAAGAATCTCCGCCACGCCGTAGGAAGCGGGACCGGCAAACTCGCTGTCGCCATAATTGTCCAGCACGCTCTGGAAACTGGCTCGGGCCGCGGCGCTGCGGTTTAGCGCGCGATAGCATTCCCCTAAATAAAAGTAGGCGCTCGACCGCCCTGGAACACCCGGATATTGAGCCAGGAATTTCTCATATTCCGGTATCGCCAGGTCATAAAGCTTTCTGGCGAAAAGGCCATTGGCGTAATCGAGCTGACGCCGGTCCGGCGCCTCTGTTTCGACCGGCGCGGATTCGGGTGGAGGCTGTTCAGGGTCCGAAGATTGCGCATTCGGTTTCGGTTCGGGAATCGATGGCGGCACGCTGGTGCGCGGTCGAGTCGAAGGCGTCGGCGCCGGGGGATCGAAGGGAACAGCCTTCGCTACCGGAGGCTCTTCCACGGGCTGGGCCCGGCGCACTTCCGGAGTTCGCTGCTGGGCCAGGGCCGGAATCGCGAAAAGGACCAGCGCCGCGTGCACGAGGCCAACCGCGCCTCGCTTCGTTTTCATTTTGCCGTGGCGAAGGCGACGTTGGTCACGCCCGCTTCGCTGCAAATATTCAGGACCCCGACCACATTTTTGTAAGCGCCAGATTCATCGCCGCGAATCACGACCGCCTGTTCGGGGTAGAGCTGCACGAGGTTCTTCAGCATCTCAGTCAGCTCGAGGGCACTGAGGGTGCGCCGATTGACGACGACGTTGCCATCAGCCTTGACGTTAACGACCACGTCGCCAATCGGCGCGGTCTTTTCCTTCGCGGAGGAGGCCTTGGGCACTTTTACGTCCAGTTCGTTTTCGTTGCGGGCCGCGTTCCAGGTCATGAGAAAGAAAATGAGGAGGAGAAGAAGAACGTCGACGAGCGGCGCCAACTGAATGCCGGGGTGTTGCGGGGTCGCGTGCCGTCGCAGGTTCATATGGCAAAAAAACGGGGAAAAGAGTCAGAGTTCTGACGAACCTGTCCCCTCAAAATTCATCTTCGATCAACACCGCCGGCGCGCGATCGATCGTCCGCTTGTTGTATTGCAGCGAAAGCAGGGCGAGGACATGGGTCACGGCAGACTCCAGCTCGGAGATGATCTTCTGCACGCGCCCCCGGAAAAACGCGTAAAAAATCATGGCCGGGATGCCGATAGCCAGGCCGGCGGCTGTGTTTACGAGGGCCTCACTGACGCCACTGGAAAGCAGGGCATAACGAGCGGTGCCCAGATCGGCGCCCAATGCGCCAAACGACTTTATGATCCCGAAGGTAGTGCCAAGCAAGCCGAGCATGGGCGCGACCATCCCAATGTCCGCGAGATAAATGACTCGATTATTCAAACTTGTCGCAACACGGGTCCCTTCGGTTTCCGCAATTTCGCGCACCTGCTGAAAATCGGCGCTGGGGTTTTTCGTCGTGAAATCGAGCATCTTTTGCACGACGCGGGCAATCGCCTCGCCATGCCGATTTGAGACGGCGAGAAGACCGAGATAATCGCGTTTGCGCAGGAGCGCATCGGCGGTGGCCATATATCCGCTCGAAACCACCGCGCCACGCCGGATGGTCAGAAAATAAACGATCACGAGCATCACGGAAAAGACCGAGAGCGCAAACATAGGAATCATGACCGGGCCCGCGTCGATAATGGTTTGAAGGATCGACTTGGTGTGCTGCGGCAAATCCGGAGCTATTGGCGCGGGAGTTTGCGCGAGAAACGGCGTTGCGCCCGCGAATAGCGCGAAGAGATTTTTCATTCCGAAAGTGCTGTTACGATAGGCAGCGCCGGCAACAGATGCAAATAGCGGTGCGCTGCGTGATCCCTCTCACCCATTGGCCGGCGAAGCCTGCAGCGCATTAGCCTCCAGAGACCGCCCGGAGCCTCCTCGCGTTCAAACAAACTTTTCGCCGGCCAGCCACCGCCGGACGCGAAAAATATGGGCCGGCTGAACCCGCGGGTCTAACTCCACGTAATTTCGCGGCCCATGCCAAAGATAACGCGCATCGTTCAGGAGGTCGTGGACCTGATAAACGTCCGCGTCCATCGCGCCGAAATCTTCCAACGGGATGTGGACATAAGAATGCTGGACGCGCTCTGGATCCAGATTCACCACGACCAGGATGATGTTGTCACGCGCCGGCGTCATTTTGCCGTAACAGAGAATGGCGTCGTTCTCGGCCCGGTAGAAGCGCAGGTTATCGTAGAGATGGAGCGCGCGATTCTCCTTCCGAATGCGGTTCAGGCGCGTAATCCAGTCCTTGATGTTGCCCGGCGCATCCCAGTCCCGTTCTTTCCACTGATACTTTTCGGAATCGAGATACTCTTCGCGCCCCGGTAACGCCTCGTTTTCGCATAATTCGAAGCCGCTGTAGATCCCGTAGACGCTGGAGAGCGTTGCCGCCAGCACCGCGCGGATCATGAACATCGGCCGGCCGCCTTCCTGCAAATGGACCGGGAGAATGTCGGGCGTATTGGGGAAAAGATTGCCGCGAAAATAATCCGGCATTTCGGTCTGGGTCAGCTCCGTGAAATACTCAGTCAGCTCGGCTTTCGTGTTCCGCCAGGTGAAATAAGTGTAGCTCTGAGTAAAGCCCGCTTTCGCGAGCGTCTTCATCATCTTTGGTTTCGTAAAAGCTTCCGACAGAAAAATCACATCGGGGTAAGAGGCGCGCACACCCGAGATCATCCATTCCCAGAACGCGACCGGCTTGGTGTGCGGATTATCCACCCGAAAAATGCGCACGCCGCGCTCCGCCCAGAAGAGAATAATGCTCTTCATTTCCTCCCAGAGCGCCCGCCAGTTTTCGCAGCGAAAGTTCAGGGGATAGATGTCCTCATATTTTTTCGGCGGATTTTCGGCGTACTTGATCGTCCCGTCCGGCCGCTGGTAGAACCACTCCGGATGTTCTTTCACGTAGGGATGGTCCGGCGAACAGTTGATCGCGAAATCGAGCGCAATCTCCATCCCGCGGCTCCGAATCTCGCGCTCCAGCCATGCGAAATCCTCGAAGGTCCCAAGCGCGGGTTCGATCGCTTTGTGCCCGCCATATTCGCTGCCGATGGCGTAGGGAACTCCCGGCTCCCAAGGCTCACAGGTCACGGAATTATTTCGGCCTTTGCGATTCGTCCGGCCGATCGGGTGAATGGGCGGAAAATAAATCACGTCGAATCCCATCGCTTTGGCATCGTCCACCCGCGCCAAACAGTCACGAAACGTTGAACCACGATCGCCGCGGCCTTCCGCGGAGCGGGGGAAAAACTCGTACCACGCCGCCGTCCTCGCCTCTTTTCGATCGACGATTATCCGGGGCGCGGGCGCGTACTGCGTGGCGCTGGCCCGATCCGGATAGGTGGCCATGAGGACTTCCAGTTCGCCGGAATGCGCAATCTCGTTGATCTCGGCATTCTCAGCCGCACGAATTATCCCGGCGAGCTCCCGGAGCCGGGCGGCATCGGCTGGGTCGACTGCGCGGTTGGCGGCCTCGTCCAGCAAGGCTGCGCCTTCCAGGGTTTCGCTGCGGAGATTTGCGATGCCGGCCTCAAACTTTGCCGCAAACTCGTGTTGCCAGCCCCGAAACGTATCGGTCCAGGCCTCGACCGTGTATTCGTAGGTCGCATTCTCATAAACCGTGCAGACGCCCCGCCAGCGGTCGTTATCGACGAGCGCCATGGGCGTTTCGTGCCACCACGCCTCGCCGAGGAGACGCCATTTCAAAGCGGCCGCCACGACGTCATGCCCGTCCTTAAAAACGTCCGCCTCGACCACCAGGTCGTCCCCCACCACCCGTTTGACAGGGTACCGCCCTCCATCGACCAGGGGTCGCAGGTTCTCGATAACGGCGGTCGGAAAGGCCAGTGACATGGGGCCATCAATCAACCGAGTTTCGCCTGCTGCGAAAGCGGAATTGTGTCCGCGCTGCTGTCATCCCGACCCGCGCAGACGGGGAGGGACCTCCCAGTTGCACGCAAGATTACACAGACCCGCTTTCGCGAGCCACGAAGGTCGAGCCTGGCGAATTTGGCTGTGGTGGCTCTGTGTGACCGGAGACCGCTTGGGAGGTCCCTCGGCGCGCTGCGCCAGGCTCGGGATGACACCCTTGTGGCGTTGCTCTAAATCACACCGAGAAATAGAACGCGCACTCGTATAAACCCGAAGCGCGGCTCTCTTCGCGCCGGACTTCGGTGCCGAGGACTCCCGCCACGAGATCCTGCTCGAGCCGGCCGATAATCGGGTATTGGTCGAGCAGATTCAGGATCGGCGAATGGCATTCCAGGATTTGATGCCCGCCTTCCTTCTCGTCGCCCACGTATTGCGACATGAATCCTTCCTTTTCCCGCTGCCCCGAAAGCCACCTGGCGCGCTCCACCGTCGTCTCGCCCTTGACCTTCGCCTTCAAAGCCGCCGTTTTCCGCTCGAAGACATTGAAAAGCATCTTTTCAGGGCCGTTGGGCCCGTAGACGTCGTTAATCGATTTCAAAAGCTCAAGGGTGAAATCGTTGCTATCGCAGGGGAACAGATCGTGGGTTCGGCGCGTCAAGCGATAGACCATCTCAGGCCGCCCCATTTTTTGCGGGCGTCGCCAAGTGTCCAGATAGCCGTCGCGCTCCAGAGTGAGGCAATGCTGCTTGATCCCCATATAACTCATCTTCATCTTCCCGACGAGTTCGTTCACCGAAAGTCCCTTGGTGCGTTTGAGTGTGTTGAGAATTTCCAACCGCTGGGTGCGGCCGATTTCAGAAAGTAGTTGTTGGTTCAATTGATAGGGGTCCTTGGAAGATACGCGCCGACATTACCCGCGTGCGCTTTGGAAAGGCAATAACAAACTGACGCAAGATTCAGAAGTGAAGGAAATTAGGCCTCTAGGTGATCCGTCGCCGCGAGGCAGGGTCGAAAAGGCTCACTTTTTTCGTATTTAGCTCAAACTGAGACCGATGCCCGGCTTCCTGATGATCCATTTGGCGTCGGCTCCGGCAGACCAGGGCATGGGCGCCGGTTTGAAGATACAAATTCGACTCCCGCCCGGTTGGCTCGACCGCGTCGATCAGCGCCGGAAACCGGCTGGACGCTTGTTCCGCCGTGTTGGTAACTTCTGCGACCTCAATATCGCCAGGCCGAACTCCCAGAAAGACCAGGCCCCCGGCACGATCTCGCGTGCCCGGGAATTCCGAAATCGGCAAACGCACCTCGATCGTGCCGCCTTCCGATTCCTTGAAGACCATCCAGTCGCGATCCTGCTTCAGGGTGCCTTGGATGAGATTCATGGGAGGGTCCAGGAACTCGGCGACAAACACGCTGGCGGGCTGGTCATAAAGCGACCGCCCCGTCCCGTCTTGCTGGATGGCGCCTTCGTGCATGACGATAATTCGCCCGCCTATTGCCATCGCCTCGATGGGATCGTGCGTGGCAAAAATCATCGTGACCTGCAAACGCTGATGCAGTTTCACGAGCTCGTTCCGCATCTCCGTCCGCGCCTTCGCCTCGAGCGTCGCAAAAGCCCGATCGAAAAGAAATGCCTTTGGCTGAAGCACGATCGCGCGGGCGATCGCGACGCGCTGGCGCTGTTCAGCGGAAAGAGAATCAGGTTTGCGCTCCAGGACCTCCTGGAGGCCGAGTAATCCGGCGGCGGCGAGCACGCGCTTCTTTATTTCCACCTTTGGGAATTTTCGCAGCGTCAGCGCGAAGGCGAGGTTGTCAGAGACCGTCATCCGCGGATATGGAACGTAGCTTTGCGGGACCATGGCCATATCGCGGTCTTTCGGCGCAAGGTCGTTGACCCGACGCTCGCCGACGAACATGTCGCCCTTCGAAACCTCATCGAGCCCGGCGAGCATCCGCACGACGGCCGAGGTTCCAGAGTCAGGAGGCCCAACGAGAACAACCAGCTCGCGGTCCTGAATCTCGAGATCCAGCTCGCTGACCGGATGGTGATCTTTCCCCTTCTGGCCGGGATAGATACTCGTGACTTTCTTAAAACTGAGGCTTGCCATTTTTTTGTGCTTAAACGAACGGGACCGCCACCAGTTCGACCGGGAGATTGATACTGTCTCCGGAATTTTCCGGCGAGAGAGCGCGAAGGCGTGCCCCGGCCGCATTGAATCCGCGCTTCACGTAACCCAGGGCGATTTCTTTTTCCAATCGCGGGCTGCGGGCGGCGCTCGTTATCCAGCCTGCTTCCTTGCCCCCGTCCTCGGCTGCCGCCAACCGCATGCCCGGCTGGAGCGGCGTGCCGGAAAGCGAGACCAGGCCGCACAAACGCTTGTTCGTCTGTCCCGACATTTTTATCCGCGAAATCACTTCCTGCCCTATGTAGCAACCTTTGGCATAGTCGATCGAAGTCGTTTCCAGATTCGCCTCCGTCGGGATGATCTGGTCCGTCAGCTCACGTCCCCAACGCGGAATTCCCTGCTCGATTCGAATGAGTTCCGCGGATTCCTCATCGCAAAAAGGGAAACCTGACGACAGCTGCTGGAACGCGCGATCATGCTCCGCGCGATCGAGCCAAATGTCCCACCCGGAGCATCCGAATCGGGCCGCGCGCACTACTCTCGCCGAGGCCAGGGGCGGCGGCGGCGCGTCCCCCGTAAGATGGAAGATCGCGAACCTCTCGGTGATATCTTCGATCCGCACGTCGTCCGCTATGATGTAACGTTCGATCCGCGCGGGGAGGTCTTCGCGCACTTCGGGGTCGGAATCGAGCAGGAACGAATCTCCCTCCGCGGAAATGAAGACGACCGCGTTCAGCTTCCCTTTCGCGTTCAGGATCGCGGCTTGAATCGCGGAATCTCCGGCTGCTTTCCGCAGATCATTGGTGATTTGACCGTTGAGAAAGCGAAGCGTGTCCGCTCCGCTAATCCGCAGCTTTACCCTTGGCGAAAGATCAAAAAACGTGGCGGAAGCGGGATGGAAAAGTTGCGCCATTCTGGGCGGTTCGGGAGAGCTCAATCGTCCGTCCGTCGCCGCCAAAAGCCACCCCACCCTGCCCGAGGCTCCTGGCCTTCTCCGGCTTGGTCGGGTGACGCGGGTGGAACGGTTTCCTGGGCCTCCGAACCACCTTCGAGCGAGGGCGAGGGCGTCTCGGCCACCGCCGCCACTGGCTGGGTCGCGGCCGGTTCAATCATGGCCTCGGCCGGCGCCGGGACATTCGATTCGACCGCGGCCGCCTCAGGAACCTTCTCCGGTTCAGCACCCTTTTCTTCCTCCAGCCCGGCGAACCGCGGTTGATCGTCTTCTCCGTTCGAGACCTGCTGGTCGCTTTTGAGAGAGCGGCCCGCCGGCAAGTATTGCCGAAAGAGCGAAGAGTAATCGTCATCCCCCCGGCCTTGCCGCATCTCCTCGGTCAATCCGTGCCGTGACGCATCGGTGGCGCCGAACTCCATGCCAAAGGCCCGGGCCAGGCGCGTGGCAATCACCACGTCCTTCAACATGTGCTTCACCGAAAAATGCGGCTCAAAATTGCCTTCCATCATCATCGGCAGCTTCATGTCGAGAGTGGGCGAGTTGCTTCCGTTGTTGCGCATCGCGTCGGCGAATTTCTCCACCGGCAAACCCGACTTGGAGATGAGGGCCAGGGCTTCCGCCGCCCCTTGCACGCTGGCCGCCGTGACCATGTTGGTCGCCACTTTGATCGTGGTCGCGTCGCCCACTTTGCCGATCTCGATGATCTCCTTGCTGCTCGCCTCGAGCACCGGGCGCACCTGCCGCAGCGCCGCTTCATCGCCCCCCACGTAATAAACCAGCTGGCCGCTTTCAGCCGCCGTTTTGCTCCCGGTAAAGGGCGCATCGAGAAAGCGCGCACCGCGTTTCTCAACGATTTCAGCGGCAGCGCGCATGGTATCGGGCGAAACGGTGCAGTGCGCCATGACGATGTGGTTCGGAGTCAAATCGCGCGTAATCCGCTGCGCCATCTGGAGCAACGCCTCGTCGTCCGAGACAAAAATCTGGATAAAATCGCAAAGCTCCGCGACCTCGGCGGGCGAGCCGACGAAATTAGGAACGGGACGCGGGGTGCGGTTCCAGACGAAGACATGAAACCCGTGTTCCCGCAGATTATCCGCCACCCGCTGGCCGATGATTCCGAGACCGATTACCCCAACATTTTTTCGTGTGCGAAGTGACATTCCAGATTGATTTTCCGTCCGACCGCTTTTTGCCGGCTCGCGCTGAAAATCAGGGCAAACCAGCAGTGACGCAACGCCGAACTTCCCCGACTCACACCGGTGTCAATCAGAGCAGGCGTACGTAGCGGTGCTGAGCATGTCAGCTAGACGCTTCCCAAGCAAGGCGCGTCTTTCATTGGCCAAAGCGAGCAAAATCTCTCCTCGCGCCTCAGCGAAATCGAGCACGCGCGCCGGGCGGATCTCGGTCACTTCCACAATGTGAAAACCCAAATGCGACTGGAAAGGCTTGCTCCTCTGGCCCGGTGCGAGTCTTTCAACTGCCGCGAAAAAATCGGCCGGCATTCGCGCGGAAGCAAAATAGCCGAGATCGCCGCCACGCGGCTTCGTGGCTTCATCCTCCGACGCTTCCGCGGCGAGCTGCGCCAGGGTTTCTCCCTCGTCGAGGCGCTCGGCCAGCGCTCCGATCATCTCTCGTTTGGCTTCCACAATCTCAGGCGGCGTATCGGCTGGGGCCGCGAGAAAGATGTGCGAGGCGCGAAACCGGAGCGGCTGCGCAAAGGCTGCGCGATGCGTTTCATAAAAATCCCGGCCTTCCTTTTCCGTTACCGTTGTCTCTCTCGTGATCTGGTTCTCGAGCCAATGCAGTGAACGAAGTCGATTTGCGATTCTCTCACGCAGGGACTGGATGGAAAAACCGTTCGAGCGCGCTTCCTGGAGAAAGGTCTGCTCATCGCCAAATTGCGCGCGCAGCAAGGACAATTCGCGATCCAGTCTTGCGGGATTCGCCGGTTCATGTCGCGCCAGGCGTCGAAGTTTTTCCCTGGCCACCAGGTCGCGCACCGTAAAAACCCCCTCCTTATTCAGATCCGTTTCGTAAATCGCCTTGCCTTCCGCGACGGCGATAAGGCGGCCGCGTCCAAAGGCGCGCCCCGTAGCGTCGCGAAAAGCGGTGGAGCGGCTAAGGCATTCGCTGCCAAGCAAACCAATGGAAGCGGCCGCCAGCAGACAAACCAGGCGGAGCGTGCTCATTCCTTCAGCGCCATTTCAGACAGGTAATAAGAGGCGACGGCGCCCACCGTTCGAAGGCTGTCCGCGCTCAGCTTGTCCATGGTATCTTCGGGGGTGTGCCAGGCGGGAAAATCGAAGTCGATCAAATCAATCGTGGGAATGCCGACCGCGTTCAAGGGCGTGTGATCGTCCATGATGTCGCTGTGAAAATAGGTGAAATGCTTCCGCAAATTCAGAGCTTCGGCCGCGGCGAAGATATCGCGCGCCATCTCGGCGGGTGAATCCGGCGGGAGCGTGATGGTGAGCGACCGGTCGCCCACCATGTCGAAGACCATGCCTCCGCGATATTGTTTCGTTTTGCCTTCGGCGGCGAGCCGCTTGGCAAAATGCCGGCTTCCATAGAGGCCGTCAGTGTCCGAAAAGGTCTCATACGCTTCCTCGCCATCAAAAAAAACGAGAGTCACCTTGGCCGCAAGGTCCGCGCGCAGGCTGAGAACACGGGCGAGTTCGAGCAGCAGCCCCGTGCTCGAGCCTGCGTCGTTCGCGCCCACGAATCTGGCCGTGTCGAAAGTCTTTGTGTCGTAATGCGAGCAGGCGAGAAAGACGGGAGCGCGCCCGGCCGCGGCGAAGGTGGCAACGAGATTCACGAACTCGACTTTCCCCCGCGGCGTGGTGTCGGTAAAAGTCTGCCGGGTCACCTTCCATCCCGAAAGTTCGAGTTGTTTCGTGAGATAGATTCTTGTCTTCTCGATCGCCTCACTTCCTGATGGGCGCGGTCCCAGATCGACCATTGCCTGAACGTGCGCGAGCGCCGTTTCACCTGAAAATTCTTCCCAGATCTTCTTTTGCGGGCCGCGTTGCGCCTCCGCCTGGGTCTGCGCCCGATCGCAAGAGACCAGCAAGCCGAACGCGAGAACCAGTCCAGCGAATCGCAGGGCGCAGGTGGATCGTGCGCTCCGCGCGCGATGACCGAATGCCGGCGAAGCCGCGACTATAAACATCGCGCGCGGAACGCGCGATCCACCAGGTCGCCACATATCACGTATCGCTCGCGGACAATCCGAGGGCCGCCAGAACGCGTTGCAGATCATCGTTCCCGTAATACTCGATCTCGATGCGCCCCCGTTTTTCGCCGTGGTGAACGATGACCCGAGTGCCGAGATGTTCCTGCAAGCGACCCTGCAGATCCTCAATCGTGGCGGAGGTGACACTCGTGGCAGCCGCCTGCCGCTTCCTCCGGGGCCGCGTCTGGCCGAGCTGGCGTGCGACGAGCCGTTCCGCGGCGCGGACGGTGGCGCTCCGGCGCAAAATTGTCTCCGCCACCAGCAATTGTTCCTCGGGTTGTTTCAAAGCCAGCAGGACCTTCGCGTGGCCCACCGAAAGCAGATCCTGCGTCAACCACGTTTGCACTTGCGGGTGTAAATCGAGCAGGCGCATTGAGTTTGCGACCGCCGCACGGCTCCGGCCGACTTTCTGCGCGATGTCTTCCTGCCGCAGCCCAAACTCACCCGCGAGGCGGGCGTAGGCTTGCGCTTCCTCGATGGGGTTGAGGTCCGCGCGCTGCAAATTCTCGATCAACGAAAGCTCGAGGACTTGCAGGTCGGTGGCCGCCCGGGTGATCACTGGCGCCTCCGTCAGTCCCGCCTCCTGCGCCGCTCGCCAGCGGCGTTCCCCGGCGATCAATTCATGCCGGCCCGCGACATCACGCACGATCAACGGCTGAATGATTCCGTGCTGGCGAATCGACTCGACCAGCTCGTTCAGGGAATCGCGGGCAAAATCCTTCCGGGGCTGCAATGGACTCGGCACGATACTCGACAGGCTTGCCTGTTGTACTTTGTCGCCCGGCTCTGCCTCGAGCCGGATGGGAGGCGGGCGGGTGCTAATCAGCGCGCTGAGACCTTTGCCAAGTGCTGATTTTGCCATGCCAAGGAGGTTATCGGCTCACGTTCGCATACGCAAACAGCATTGGAGTCATCCCGAGCGGAGCGTAGTCGAGGGACCCCGTTGCACCTCGAGAAACTTTTCGCGGGGTCCCTCGACTACGCTCGGGATGACGGCATTGCGTTTTGCGAATAGTCCTGCGCGCCGTTACCATGCACGCATGCCGCCGATGCCTGCCAGCAATGGGGACGTTTTCACCCTGGGACATTCGCCCGACCCGGACGACGCCTTCATGTTTTACGCGATGGCGGAAAACAAGATCGACCTGCGCGGCTATCGCTTCGAGCATCGGCTGGAAGACATTCAAACGCTGAACGAGCGTGCGCTGCGTGGCGAGCTGCACATTTCCGCGATCTCAATTCACGCCTTTGCTTTTGTGAGCGACCAGTATGCGCTTTTGCCCTGCGGCGCGAGCATGGGCGACGGTTACGGCCCGATGGTGGTGTCGGCCAACGGGGAAGGGCCTGGCCCATCCGCCTCCGACGAGGAAATCCGCTCGTGGCTGCGAGACCGGACCATCGCAATTCCGGGCCGGATGACGAGCGCTTATCTCGCTTTGCAACTTTATCTCGGCGACTTCGATCACATCGTTGTCCCATTCGATCAAATCTTCGAGGCCGTAAAGAGCGGGAAAGCCGCGGCGGGTTTGATCATTCACGAGGGTCAGCTCACCTACGAGAAGTCGGGATTCACCAAAGTCCTCGATTTGGGTGAATGGTGGAAACGCGAGACCGCCCTCCCCTTGCCCCTCGGCGGGAATGTCTTGCGCAAGGACATCGCGCCTCCGGTGCAACGCGATCTGCTGGAGATCATGCGGGAAAGCATAGACTTCGGCCTCGCGCATCGAGACGAGGCGGTGAAGCATTCAATGCCTTATGCGCGCGACATGGATGCAAACCTCGCGGGAAAATTCATCGGCATGTACGTGAACGACTACACGCGCGATTATGGAGAGGTTGGGCGGAAGGCCGTGCGGCAATTTCTGACGCGAGCGGCTGACGCCGGTTATATCGGCAAGATCCCGGCAATTGAGTTTGCGGAATAGCACTGCCGTCATCCCGAGCGCAGTCGAGGGACCCCGAGGGAAGTCGTTCGACGTGCGACGGGGTCCCTCGACTGCGCTTCGCTCCGCTCGGGATGACGGATTCGCCTCGCGGCGGCTACTTCTTCGGTTTGTCCGCGGGCTTGCTTGCGTCCATCGCGTAGGTCTTCACCCGTTCAAACTCTGTCTTGAATCCACTCACGAAATCGTGAGTGCCATACTCGAAGAGCACGACGAAGCAGAAGGTGAAAAACACAAATAAGAGGAACCAAAAAAGGCCGCGGAGCAATGCCATGGCAGTGATGGTAACTTACTCGCCCGCCGAGGTCAACGAGGGTAAACGGACGCCAAACTTCCGATTGAACGCCCGGACGAAGCTGCCATCCTTTCCCAGCCATGCGCGTGCCCCTGCTCGACCTCAGCGAACAGTACCGCGCGCTCGCTGAGCCGATTCACGCGCAGCTCGACGAAGTGCTCGCCAGCCAGAGCTTTATTCTCGGGCCGAAAGTCGCGGCCTTCGAGGAAGCGATCCGCCGCTATTGCGCCTCGCCCAATGCCATCGGCGTTTCCTCCGGGACGGACACGCTCCTGGCCATCCTGATGGCGATGGAAATCGGGCCCGGAGACGCCGTTATCACCAGCGCCTACACGTTCTTCGCCACCGCCGGTTGCATTGCGCGAGTCGGCGCCACGCCGGTCTTCATCGATATCGATCCCGATACCTGCAACATCTCTCCGGCGGCCCTGGAACGTTATCTCGCCGAGTCGTGCCGCCGGGGCGAAGACGGATTCTTGCGGGACCCGCAGGGGAGAATAGTGCGCGCCATCATTCCCGTGCACCTCTTCGGACTCTGTTGCGAGATGGACGCTATCCACCGAATCTCGGAGCGCTTTCAGTTGGACGTAATAGAAGATGCGGCCCAGGCCATCGGCGCGGAATATCCGTATGGGGGCACAACCGCGAAAGCGGGCGCGATGGGGAAGGCCGGCTCTTTCAGCTTTTATCCGTCAAAGAACCTGGGCGCCGCGGGCGATGCCGGAATGATCATATGCCGGGATGACGCGCTCGCGCAGCGCCTCCGTGCCTGCCGCCAGCACGGAATGGAGCCACGCTATTACCATCATTTTATCGGAGGGAACTTCCGGCTGGATGAGATGCAGGCGGCCATCCTTGGGGTGAAATTGCCGTTTCTGGACGGCTGGTCCGCCGCCCGGCGCGGTGTCGCGGATTTTTACCGTGAAGAATTCAATCGGCTCGGCTTAACGAGTCAGCTTGCGCTTCCCGCGGAGCCGTACCGGGAAAGCGGCCTGACGAATCACCACATCTACCACCAATATGTCATCCGCACTCCACAGCGGGATGGGCTTCGCGAGCATTTGACGCGCAAGGAAATCGGCACGGCCATCTATTATCCGCTCGGGCTCCACGAGCAAAAGTGCTTCGCTTATCTGGGCTACCGCGCCGGGGACTTCCCGGAAACCGAACGCGCGGCGCGAGAAACCCTGGCCTTGCCGATGTATCCCGAATTATCCCGCGAAGCGCAGCGTTACGTTGCCGAATCGATTGCGGAATTTTTTACATGAGGCGGATCGAGCGCTCCGCGCTCGATGCCAAAGTGGCGGCGAAGCCGCGAAAACAAGACATCGCGCGACGGAGCGCACGATCCACCTTGGTCACGTCTCGTTTGATCGACGACTCAACTCGTATTCGCGGCCACGGTGCCGCGGCCAAAAGACTTGCGACCCAGAGCAGCCGAGCCTATATCAACGCTCGCCTGACCGGCATGCGGGTAGGTACCGAAGTGGCCAAACGGGGCGGACTGTAAATCCGCTGGCTTACGCCTTCACTGGTTCGAATCCAGTCCTGCCCATTTCCACAGCCGCTCGATCGAGACGAACAGAAGTCGCTGGCAGGCCAGGATATCGCGCCTTACTTGCGCTTCTTGCCGCCGCTCTTCCGAACGCCGGACGTTTTCTTTGCTTTTCCTTTCGAGGATTTCGCGCTCTTAGACTTCGCCGACTTTTTGCTTCCCGAAGACTTAACTTTCGACTTTCCGCGCTTGGCTGACTTGCTCTTGGCAGACGACGCCTTTGCCTTGGAGCTCTTCTTCGCTGCCTGCCTGGCAGCGGGCTTCGCGCTTTTCTTTGAGGACTTCCTGGCGCTTTTCGATGACGCCTTGGCTTTGGCGGCGACCGCTTTGACGGCCTTCTTAGCCGCTGGCGCCGCGGACCTCCTGCCCGCGGCCCGACCTGCGAGCGCTCCGATCACACCACCGACCACGGCGCCCACGGGCCCCGCGACGCTCCCGAGGACAGCTCCGGTGGCCGCTCCCGCGGTTTGCTTCGAGATCGGTGGAATCTCGATATTCTCAGAGGATGAAGCGGATGGATCAGTCGATGATTGATTTTCTTCAGGCATAACGAGGCGCTCCTTTAGGGCAGTAAGTTGGTTGGTTTCTTGTACATCGCATGAGATCGGCTTTCCAGCCGTGGCGAGAACGATCTTATCTCAGCGAACGCATGGACGCGTCAGATAAGGCTGCCGCTATTTGGGAGGAAAGGTGACCCGTTCTCTTTCAACGGACGCGCCTCGATCGAGGAAAAAGTCGCGCAATTCACGCGTGTAATACTCTCCGTCGTTCCGTGGGTTCAATCCGAGAAAAACGCGGCCACCGGGATTGAGATGGCGCTTGAGGTCCTCGAGGAAAAAGTCCCACTCCGGCGGTCCCCACCACCAATCTCGTTTGCTTTCGCGATTGAAATCGACCGAAAACGCGGTGATCCAGTCGAACCTTCGACCGAGATCCGGCAACGGTTCGTGGGGCCGGATCGTCCAGACCCGCCGTTCGACCTGGAACAGATCGAGCAGCTCCGTGAAAAGGGGAAATTCGTCGATATCCAGGCCCAAAGACGAGTGTCCCAGATGTCGAAGAACAAAAGGGAAGAACCCGCCACCGCAACCGAGATCGAGCACCGCTCGCGGCGGACAGCGGTGCAACTTCAGATCCTGCGCGCGGACAATGTTCAGGCGCAGCCACCGCTTCACATCAGCGTACTTTGCGTAGTGCTCGGTGGATGAGGCATAACGCCGCTGGAGCTCGGCCAGCTTCGCCTGGTCGATCCTGGCATAGAGCGGCCCAAGCGGAACTGGGTGAACGAAACGCTCCGCCCGCCGCCACGCTCGCCGGTAGGTCAAAGGCTGCGCGAGCTTGGAGACTTTGTGCGAGAACCTCATTTGCCGGGCGGAGGCGCTGACGCCGCCGCCAATAACGACCCTGCACGCAAACTCGTGAAAGTGCGCGAATAACCGGCGGGGTTACCGCCCCCGCCCTGCAAAAGCCTGGCGCGCGAACGCGCTCGCTTACCGGCCGCGCCGGTTGCCACCGCCGCTGTCGCGACGTCCACCGCCGCTCCCGCCGCCGCCGTAGCCTCCGCCGCCACCACCGTAGCCACCGCCGCCACCGCCGCCGCCATAGCCACCACCACCGCCGCCGTAGCCACCGCTGCGTCCGCCACCCGGCGGACGAGCCTCACGGGGGCGGGCTTCGTTCACGGTCAAGGGCCGGCCTTCCACCGTCTTGCCATTGAATTCCGTGATCGCTTTTTGAGCATCTGCTTCCGTTGTCATCGTGACAAAGGCGAAGCCGCGCGACTTACCGGTGAACTTATCCTGCATCAACGTGACCTCTTGCACTGGTCCCGCCTGAGCGAAAAGATCCTGGAGATCTGTTTCGGTCGTGTTGAAGGAAAGATTTCCTACGTATAATTTAGTTCCCATCTGAGTTTACTGTGGAAAACGCCGCCTGGTCACTGTTCCCGCTCATCGGATTTCAAATCGCCACTGAAAAACTCAACTGACAATCTACCAACGCACCGAGCTTCCGTTTTCTTTATCGGCGTGATTAGTAGAGGCTTTTGCCCGTGAAAGCAAATATAATCGAGGCCGCCGCCGCCCCTGAAAATGCCTGAAATTTCCCCAGCAAACCGGCCACCAGCCGCATCTCGCGTGGCCGTTGTCGCGACCGGCCTCGTGAGCCCGCTTGGCTTCGGATTGGACGAGACGCTCGCAGCCCTGCGCGAAGGCCGGGATTGCGTTTCGCCGGTCACCCGCTTCCCGGTGGAGCATTGCCGTTGCCAGACCGCCGGGCAGGTTTCCGATGCGGGTTTGACCGGCGCCGGAAAGCCGCAGCTTCGCTCTGAGCGGCTTCATCGAGTGGCCCAAATGATGATCCTCGCCCTCGGCGAGGCGCTCGCGCAGGCCCCCGGTTTCCAACCCGAGCTGAGCGTGGTGGGCACAACCAGCGGCGGCATGACCTTTGGCGAGGAATATTATCGTGGCTTGAAAGGAAGCCGGGCCTCCACGCGGAGCGCGGCCGCGCTCATCGCAAACTACACGCCCCAGAAGCCCGTGATGGACGCGCAGGAGGCGTTCGGCCTCTCCGCCCCGTGCCAGGTGATCGCGAATGCCTGCGCCTCCGGGACGAACGCGATTGGGCATGCTTTCGAGTGCGTCCGGTCCGGCCGCTACCAGCGCGTCCTGACGGGCGGCTACGATGCGCTTTCCGAGCTGGTTTTCGTCGGGTTCGATTCGCTCCAGGCCTCTACGCCGGAAAGATGCCGGCCTTTCGATCGCGAACGCTCCGGCCTGGTCCTGGGCGAGGGTGCGGCGATCCTTCTCCTGGAAAATTTCGACTCCGCGCGGGACCGCGGCGCGAAAATCGTGGCCGAGATCACCGGCTACGGCATCTCGACCGATAATCATCACCTTACCCAACCGAACCCGTCCGGCAGCGGAGCACGGCAGGCCATGGAAGGCGCTTTACAAAGCGCGGGAATACCGGCCGACGAAATCGATTACATCAACGCGCACGGAACGGCCACGCCGTTTAATGATGCGGCGGAAGGGAAAGCCATTGCGGAGCTATTCGGCGGCGTGCCAGTCAGCTCGACCAAGGGAATGATGGGGCACTCGTTGGGCGCGGCCGGCGCGATTGAGGCGGTCATCAGCATTCTGGCGTTGCAGGATCAATTTCTGCCTCCCAACATCAACTTCCGAAATGGAGATGCGGGACTGGACCTGAACATTATCGCGAACAGCTCCCAGCCGGGCAGCCTGCGCACGGTTCTGTCGAACTCCTTCGGCTTCGGAGGCACGAACGCTTCGGTCATCATTCGGGCAATCAAAGGATGAGCCTGGGTATTGCCGGTATGGGTTGGGTGACGCCGCTCGGGAGTAGTCTGGCCGGCGTTTGGGCGCGGCTGTTGGGCGGAGACACGGCGGCAGCCGAATCAGTTTCGAGTCCGCTAGGTCGAGCCTGTTCCGTGTTCCCCGTACCGGCAGAGGCCACCGCCAAGGCCCCGGCGCACCCGCGGTTGCGGCGGTCCAGCGCGATTTCGCGGTTCGCGGTCGTCGCCGGCCTGGCTGCGCTGGAAGACGCGAAACTCACACTCGATGCGGACACGGCGACGCGCACCGCCCTGGTCTTCGCGGTTTCCAACGGCGGGGTCGTTTACACCAAGAGATTTTATCACGAGATCGTGGAAGCGGGCTCTCAAGCCGCCAGCCCGCTGCTCTTTCCCGAAACCGTTTTCAACGCTCCCGCCAGCCACCTGGCGGCCATCCTCGGAATCAACGGCGCGAGTTACACCCTGGTCGGCGATGGCGCCGTGGGCGTTCTGGCGTTGAAAATGGCGGAAGACTTGATGCGGAATGACAGGCTGGACCACTGTCTGGTCGTCGGCGCCGAAGAAGCGGACTGGCTGCTCTGCGATGCTTATCGGAAATGGCGGCTCCTGCGTTCCACTCCGCCCATCGAGCCATTCCAAACCCCTCCAAGAGGAACGATTCTAAGCGAAGGCGCCGGCGCGATTTTGCTCAGCCGTAACGGCTCGATCCAGCTGGAAAAGATTGCAGCCGGGACAAATTTCCGGAGGCAAAGTGAGGCAGGCGACGCGGTCGAAAAGGTTTTTGCCGAGCTTTGCGACGGCGAAACCGATCTGGTCGTCGCCAGCGCAAATGGGACCTTCGTCGATGCCGCTGAAGACGCCGCCATCGAGCGAAATTGTCCGGGCTCGAAAGTGCTGGCGATAAAAGGGGCGCTTGGCGAAAGCGTAGGCGCAAGCAGTCTCTGGCAAACCATCTGCGGCGCGCAGGCTCTCCGCACCCAACTCGTGCCTCCGGATTTGCTCCACCGGAGGAAAGCCGGAGCGAGCCCTTCGGCCGGGCAGCTTCGGCGCGCCGTGGTTTCGGTTTGCGGGTTGAATCAGCAGGCCGCCGGGCTGCGGCTCGCGCGGAACTGACAGATTAGTGTCGCAGGCCTGTCGAATGGCCATTTACCCTCGTAAATCCTGCTTTTGCCTTTGCAACGGCCTCGCGCTCCGGTAGCTTCGCAGCCGCCATGCGTAAGCTGCTTTTGCCTATTTTTGGCCTTCTTTGCGCGGCGACGCTGGCACAAGCCCAACTGGCTTCCGAGAAGCAGCCGATCGAGATCACGGCAACCGGTGACACGAACTACAAGGATGGTGTCGCCACAGCCCATGGCAATGTAGCCATTCACGCCGGCGACAGCGACATCTACGCCGACTCCGCCCGCTACAACGCCAAGACGCGCGAAATCCTGGTCGAGGGCCACGTCCGTATTTATCGCACTACCGGCCTCTTTGTCGGAGACCGCGCAATTTACAATGTCGACACCAAGGAAATTCGGGCGGTCGATATGCGGACCGACAAGTCCCCCTACCTGATCGGCGGCGAAAATGTCACGACCATCTCGGAGGGCGCTTTTCTCGTCTCCAAGGGCACCTTCACGACGCACGATTCGTCCGATCCGGATTTTCGGCTGAAGGCCAGGACTGTTCGAGTGTACGAAGACGATCGCGTCGTCTTTCAGAACGTCACGTTTTACGTCAAGAACGTCCCCGTTTTTTGGTGGCCCTACATGTATCAATCGCTGAACGATGCCTTCAGCTACATGGTCTCGCCGGCCTACTTGAGCTCATGGGGACCTTCGGTCCTCTCCCGCGTCAGCATGCCCATCACGGATGATATTCAGATGCAAATCCGTCTGGACTACCGCTCACGGCGGGGTGTGGCGATCGGGTTCGAACCAGACATCCGCTATGGGGCAGGGAAAAAGAGCTGGGCCCGGCTTCGGACTTATTTCTTGCGGGACGCGAACCCCGATATCAACCGCACTTCGGAGGTCCGCGTCGGCGTGCCCAAGGACCGTTATCGGATGTCGGTCCAGAATTTCACGAATTTCACCGAGGACATATACGGCACCGTCGATATCACCAAGCTGAGCGACGAATTCCTGCTCCAGGATTTTTATCCAGGAGAGTTCCAGATCAATCCGAAGCCGGACAACGTGCTCGCGGCCACGAAAACGCATCCAATTTATACGCTCACAGCCATCGGGCGATTTCAGGCCAACAGCTTCTTCGAAACCACCGAGCGACTTCCAGAGATCGTGCTCGACATACCGAGGACCCCGATTCTCGGAGGACCCATCTTTTACGAAGGTGAAACCGGCGTCGCGGATCTCCATCGTAACTTCGCGCGCGATTCAGGCTTTCAGGATTACGGTACCTTGCGGTTCGATTCGTTCCATCAATTCCTCTATCCCAATACCTATTTCGGGTGGCTGTCCGTTGTCCCGCGTGTAGGCCTCCGCGGCACGTACTACGATGAAACCCGCGATCTGGGTAAGACTATTTTCGCGCCCAATCCAAACCCTTTTATCCCCGATTTTCTCCTGCCCGATCCGACCCTGGCGATGCCCCTGGAAAAAGGAGGCAGCACATTTAGAACAGTGGTGAACGCCGGGGTGGAATCATCCTTCAAGATTTCACGGACATGGGAAGAGGCGCAGACCCGTTCGCTGGGCCTCGACGGCCTGCGTCATATCATTCAACCCTTTACGAATTTTTCCTGGGTCTCCAGTTCCAACTCAAATCCCGCCTCCATCCTGCAGTTCGATCGTTACCAACCGTCCACGCAGTTGCGGCCCATCGACTTCCCGCAGTTCACCACCGTTGATTCAATCGACAGCTGGTCGATCGGACGTCTCGGCGTGCGCAACCGGCTGCAAACCCGCCGGGACGATCTCACCGTGAGCTGGATGGATGTCGAGACCTACATCGACGTGAATTTCGATAACCCGTTCGACAAAACCCAATACTCCAATCTCTTCAACAAGATCAACTTCACCCCCGTGCCTTGGGCTTCCTTCGGAGTCTCTTCGCAGGTGCCCGTGTTTGAGAAGGGATTCACCGAAGTGAACACGCACGTGAGCATTCAGCCGATCGCCAATCTCCAGGTCAGCTTCGCACACCGCTATTTGAACCAAAACCCGTTCTTCGAGAACAGCAGCCTCTACGTTTTGAGCGGTTACTATCGATTTAACGATCACTGGGGCATCGGGATCCAGGAACAGTACGAAGGCACTTCGGGCGTCCTGGAGCAGCAGCGCTACTCGATCTATCGGGATCTGACGAGCTGGGTCGCATCGGTCGGCGCGATCATCCGCGATAACGGCGGTGTCAAGGAATACGGCGTGCTCTTCACCTTCACCTTGAAGGCGCTGCCCAAGCTCGGCTTCGACTTGAACTTCGATCCGGCGGGCGCGGATCAAACTCAATAAACGGCGTGGCGCGATCTCGATTGCAATTCCGGGGCTTTGCCCGTTCTTTCCCGCGCCGCGGCTGAAACGCGGCGACACCTTCGCTCTCCATGGATATTTCCATCATCGGTTCCGGTTATGTCGGCCTCGTGACTGGCGCCTGTTTTGCCGACGTCGGCCACAATGTCATCTGCGTTGATAATGATCCGCGAAAGGTCGAAGCACTCCAGGCCGGAAAGGTGCCCATCTACGAACCGGGACTCGAAGAGGTCATTCACCGAAATGTTTCGGCGCACCGGCTTCGTTTTACCGGCAGCATTCAGGATGGCGTCGAAAACTCGCAAATTGTTTTCATCGCCGTGCCGACCCCGCAACAGCCGGATGGGAGCGTCGATCTCAGCTTTATCGAAAAAGTCGCGCGGGAGATCGCCGGCGTTCTGACCAGTTATCGAGTCATCGTCGACAAGAGTACGGTGCCGGTCAAAACAGGCGAAAAGGTCCGCGAGTCCATCAAACGCTATAACCGGCACGGCGCTGAATTTGATGTCGTGAGCAATCCCGAATTCTTGCGCGAAGGCTGCGCCGTGGCCGACTTGATGCACCCGGACCGCATCGTCATCGGCGCCCAAAGCGAACACGCCATCGACCTGATGAAAAAGGTCTACGAACCATTCATGGCGCCGATCCTCGTCACCGATATCAACAGCGCCGAGTTGATCAAACATGCCGCGAATTCGTTCCTGGCCTTGAAAATCTCCTACATCAACGCCGTCTCCGCGATCTGCGAAGCCAGCGGAGCGGACGTGGAAAAGGTCGCGGACGGCATCGGGATGGATCGCCGGATTGGCCGAAATTTTCTGAATGCAGGAATCGGCTACGGCGGCTCCTGTTTCCCGAAAGACATCGCGGCGTTCATTACCATCAGCGAACAGCTCGGTGTTCCATTCAACCTGCTGAAAGAGGTCCAACGAATCAACGCGGAGCAAAAGAACCGGTTCCTGAAAACGATCCGGGACACGCTCTGGGTCTTGCGCGACAAAAAAATCGCGGTCTGGGGGCTGACCTTCAAACCGAATACGGACGATCTGCGGTCCTCTGTCGCCCTCGATCTCATAGCCGACATGTTGAAAGAGGGAGCGCACGTAACTGTGCACGATCCGAAAGGAATGGAGAAGGCGCGCGAAATGGAGACGCTGAAGGGCGCGAAATTCGCCGGCTCCGCGCTGGAAGCCGCCGAAGGCGCGGAAGCCCTGGTCATTGCCACCGAATGGGCCGATTTCGCCAACGTCGATCTCGCGATCGTAAAAGAAAAAATGACGACGCCGATTGTTTTCGACGGCCGCAATTTGTTTAATCCCGAGACCATGGCCAAGCTCGGCTTTCATTACCATTCGATCGGGCGCGCGAGCGTAAAGCCGAGCTGAGGTGGATCGCGCGCTCCGCCGCGCGATGTTTGATAATCGCGGCTTTGCCGCCACTTTTGGCATCGAGCGACGGAGCGCTCGATCCACCGCATGCCTTCCGAATTCAGTTCTCGAGCTCTCGCGCTGACGGCGCTGCGCGAGTGGCGCGCCGGCCAGCAATTTGCCGACGCAATTCTCGCGCGTCTCTTAAGATCGAGCGATCTCCCGGCGCCCGATCGGGCCTTCGCCACGGAGCTTTTCTATGGAGTTCTTCGCAACCTCACCCTGCTGGACTTCTGGATCGGCACGCTCCGTTCCAGCCATCTCGATCATGATGCGCGCGATTTGCTGCGGCTCGGCGTCTACCAGCTGTTTCTCATTCAAACTCCCGAGCACGCGGCTGTTTACGAAACGGTGGATCTTGCCGGCGCGAGAGCGCGATCGTTGGTCAACGCCGTTTTGCGAAACGCCCTCCGGAGAAAAGACGATCTCTTCGAGAAGGCGGGCGCTCAAGACCTCGGCGTTCGAACCTCCCACCCGCGGTTCCTGGTCGATCGTTGGACGCGAAACTTCGGTCCCGAAAACAGCGCGGCCCTGTGCGATTGGAACAACCGGCCGGCGCCGATCTATGCCCGCATCAATCGGCTCAAGATTTCCGCCGAGGAATTTCTGTTGAACCAGCCGGACGTGAACCAATTGCCCAGCCGGGAAAACTTCGTGCGTCTGACGAGCATTCCCAACCAGGCCCTGGAAGCTGGCCATTGCTATATCCAGGATCCAAGCACCGCGGCCGCCTGCCTTCTGTTGGATCCAAAACCGGGCGAAAGAGTGCTCGATGCTTGCGCGGCGCCGGGCGGGAAAACAGCGTATCTCGCGGAGCTAATGAAAAACGCCGGCTTCATCCTCGCCTGCGATCGCGACCAGGGCCGAATCAGGACGCTGCAGGACAACCTGGAGCGCCTCGGAGTCGGCATTGCCCAATGCGTAAGACACGACTGGACCAACGACAGTCCATGGCAGGACGAGGCGGCCTTCGATCGCATTCTCGTCGATGCGCCGTGCAGCAACACGGGAGTGATGCGCCGCCGCGTGGATCTTCGCTGGCGGTTGACGGCAAAGGACTTTTCGCGAATGCGCGAGGAGCAGCTCCGTATTCTGCGCGCGATCACTCCGCTGCTTGGAATCGGGGGCGTTTTGGTCTACAGCACGTGCAGCATCGAACCGGAAGAGAATGAAGAAGTCGTGAAAGCCATCACCCGGGAAATTCCTTTCCTGAAACTGGCCGGGGAGGTGTGGACGCTCCCGTTTCGGGACGAGTTCGATGGCGCCTACGCCGCGAAATTGATTCGAGAGGCGTAGGCCCGGCGAAATCTCCCGAGCCGTTTGCATCCGGCATCGCCGGTGGAATGATTACCCTCTATGCATGACCCGCGCTTTGATAAACTCGCGCAAGTCCTCGTGAATTATTCCACGAGACTGAAGCGGAACGAAAACGTCCTGATCGAGACCTTCGACGTGCCGGACGAAATGGCGATCGCGCTGGTGCGCGCGGCGCGAAAAGCGGGGGCCATTCCGTTCACGCAAATTCAACGGGCGCGCGTAAACCGGGAACTCGCGCTCAAGGCCAGCGAGCGGCAACTAAACCTGACCGCGATCCACGAACTGGCCCGGATGAAGAAGATGAACGCTTATATCGCCATTCGCGGAAGCAACAACATCACGGAATTATCCGACGTCCCACCCGAGCAAATGAAGTTGGTGGCGAAGAAAATGCGGCCGGTGAACGACCAGCGCGTTCAGAAAACAAAATGGGTCGTGCTGAGATGGCCGACTCCCTCGATGGCGCAACTGGCGGGCATGAGCTCGGAGGCTTTCGAAGATTTCTATTTCGACGTCTGCACCCTCGATTACCGCAAATTGCAACCCGGCATGAAGGCGCTCAAGAGATTGATGGACAGGACGGACCGCGTGGAAATCAAGGGGCCAGGCACCGACTTGCGGTTCAGCATCAAAGGAATCGGCGGGGTGATCTGCGGCGGGGACCGCAATATTCCGGATGGCGAAGTCTTCAGTTGTCCAGTCAAGGACTCGGTCCAGGGCCACGTCTTGTTTAACGCGCCGACCATTTACCAGGGAATCGGATTCGATAACATCCGGCTCGAGTTTAGCGACGGGAAGGTGGTGAAGGCGACGAGCAATCAAACCGAGAAATTAAACAAGATTCTCGATGCGGATCCCGGGGCGCGTTACATTGGAGAATTTTCGCTCGGCTTTAATCCATACGTCCTGCATCCGATGCGCGATATCCTCTTTGACGAAAAAATCGCGGGCTCGTTCCATTTTACGCCCGGCCAAGCCTACGAAGATGCCGATAACGGAAACCGAAGCCAGGTCCATTGGGACATGGTCAGTATTCAGCGGCCCGATTATGGCGGCGGCGAAGTTTATTTCGACGGCAAACTCATTCGGCGTGACGGCGAGTTCCTGCCGGCGCCCTTGCGCTCGCTCAACCGCGGCCGGTTTGCGAAGAAGTAATCAAGGAACGGCGGTTGGAAAGCCGCCGCTCCTTGGTCCCGTACGCAGAACGAGGAGGCACGATGCCTCCTCGCTGCGACAAACAACTTGAAGAGATTCTAGGCTGGTTTCGGAGCCGCGCCGTGGGCGTTGAGTTGCATCATTCCGATCTCGCCATTTCCAGCGAGCTGGACATTGGCAATCTCAAACACTGGCGCACCCTCCACCGCGCTGGGACCGGCGCCCGGCAACTGGACCGAGACATTCTTCGACGTGGAATTCAAAACGATCGAGGCAATCTCGAAGGAAGGTGAGAATTCGACGGTCGCGATCTGGAAACGACCCGTCACGTGGACGGAGGCTTGCCCCTGCTGCGAGGGAGTAAGCTGGACCGCGCCGCTGTCCGCGCCGGAAAGAAGCTGGAGACCCGCGATATTGAAGGAAGGCGAGCTGATCACACTTGGACGCTGCTGTTGCGAAGGAGTAAGCCGGATCATGCCGAGCGCGTTGCCCGCCAGTTGGACCGTGGCGACTTCAAAGGTGACCTGTAGATTCATCGCCGGCTGCGGCTGCTGCGAAGGCGCGAGGCGCATCGTGACGATCTTGGAGGTGGGCTTGAGCTGGAGCGCGCCCATTTTGAAACTCGGAGTGAGTTGCAGCGATGCGATCTCAAACGAGAAGGTCAATTGCACGGCGGTCTGCATGCCGCTGGCTGGTTGGGATTGAGGAGCGCCCCCAGTTGTTGGAGCAGTTCGAATTGCGGGAGCGGGTGTTGGTTGGATCGGTTGAGGCATGATGGCTGGTGTTGTTGGCTGCTGAGCTAGGGGCTCGGTGGATATGACTTGCGGCGCGAAAGAAGGAGACTCGACTGAATGACGGTCTCCGCCGATACCTGCCGTCGCTCCTGGAGGGAGCGATTCCGGTTCGGGTTTGGTGATTTCGGCCATGATTGAATCGGTTGAAAACGCGGGAACTTGATAAGGGATGGGCTGCCCTTGTGCAACTGGTTCTATTTTGGGCTGGTAAATTTCAGCCGCTGGCGCGGCCGTGGATTCCGCCACAATCTCCGACGGCATCGGCTCGCTCACGGTTTCGAAAAACGCTGGAGGCTCAAAGGCCGCCGTTTCGGTCAGAGCTTCGACTGGCGCCGGCTCTTCAAATGCCGGAGTTTCGAAGGTCACCGCTTCGCTGAAGGCTTCGACCGGCGCAGGCTCTTCAAACGCCGGAGTTTCGAAGATCGCCGTTTCGCTGAGGGCTTCGACTGGCGCGGGCTCTGCAACAGCTGGTGCTTCAAATACAGCCGCTTCTTCAAACGCGGGCGGCGCTTCAAACGAAGCCGGCGCCGCTGCAAACACGGGCATGTCCTGCGGCGCAGGCGCGACGTCCTCGTGGCTCGGAGCCATTTCTGTTCGAGCCGGGGCAAACTCCCACTCGGGAGCGGAGGCGAGGTCCGGTGCCGCCGCGACCGGTGCCGGCGTGAGATCGCTGGCATACTGTGTTTCCGCGGCCGGGAAAGGCGCGGGTGCGCTTTCCACGGCCGGCTCTGGCTTGAACGCTCCGGACGGTTCCGGCTCGTGCACAGGGGCCTTTTCCCGAGGAATAAAATTTTCGACCACCGCGCCGTTACCGGCCGCGGCCATCGGGCCGCCGGCGCCGAACGGGCGGCTTACCTTGCCGAAAGGAACAGCCGCGCGCCGGACCGAAGGCTCTGAAGCTTTGAGCTGGAGCGAGACCTGCGGGGGTCCTCCGGCGAGGCGGGCTGCCGCGGCAATCTTTTGGGCCGGGGTCTCTTGCTCAACCGCGTCGAAACGCGGTCCCATCGCCGGCGCGGGAGAACGATAAACCGGGATCGTGACGCGCCGCCGCCGCACCTCGGAAACAACAACCCAGCCGATAATAGCAACGCCCGCTAAAAGGAGGGCGTACACCAGTAACTTGTTTGGGTCCATCCAGCCGCCGGCACCGGGCTGAGCCCATTCCCGAACGGTGGCCGGGGCGAGGACCGTCGCGGGCGTAGTGGCGGTCGTAGTGGCGGCAATGGCCGGCGCCTCTTTATTCACCGGAGCTTCAGCCTGATTGCCAGCCGGATTTTGCGCCACTTCTTGCTGCGCGACCTCAGTCGATGTGGCGGGAACAGTGGCAGGAACTTGCTCAGGCTCACGCGGAAGCGGGGCGCGGGTTTCCGAGGGCAATGCGTTCGAAGCGACCGGCATTTCCACTTTTGGCGACGATTCCGGGGCTGTCGCGGGCTTATCGTTTTTCCCGATAAGCGCCTGCGAGGTCAACGGAACTTGCGCCGATGCGCTTTCGGCCGGTTGCTTGGCGGTCTTAGTCGACCCGGCAGCCGGGATCGGGCTTGGTTCGATCGACGGTGCGTCAGTCTTCGCCGTCTCGGTCGAAGCCGTGATAGCAGCCGGCGCTTGCTTTTGCAGCCAACCGAGGTCGTAGAAAGAGTCGGCGAAAACGAGATTCAGCGCAGGCGAATAGATTTTCCGGGCTGAGACGATCCAGTCGTTGGCTTTGGCGGTGTTGTTGTGTTTAAACTCCCAGGCGGCCTGGGCGTAATAAAGCGCCGGGGTGTCGCCGGTGAATTGGAACTGTTCCATCATCTTCTGCGCCCGGCTGTCTTTTCCTTCCAGGAGCAGGGTCAGGTAAATTTTGAATTTGATGATTTGCGCCGCCTGATTCTTGTCTCCGCCCGGCGCCGGGGTGGCGCTAAAGAGCGCTTCAAACCGGTCGCGCGCTTTCGCATACTCCTTCTTCTTGAACGGTATTTGCGCGAGATTGTAATGGGCTTCGGCGAGTTTTGGGTCGATTTTCAAGGCCTGCTTGAAGGCGGCCTCCGCGGCATCGAAATCTTTCTGCGCCAGGAGAATTTCGCCACGCAAGTTGGCGGTGGCCGCTTGATTCGGGTCGGCCGCATCGGCCTCGTCCACCAGCCTGCGGGCGGCGGTCAAATCACGTTGCTGAAAGGCTTGTTCGGCCTGTTCGTACTTTTCCGTTGCCAGGGACTTTGCTTTCGCCGCCCGATCCGCCGCGGAAGTCAACTCGAGAGCCGCGCGCGTTTGACCGACCGGCTTTTGCAGCCAGCCCACTTCGTAAAGCGATTCGGCGAAAAGTTTGTTGAGCTGCGGCGAAAAATTCTTCTCCGCGGTGGCCAGCAGATCTTTCGCTTCCTTCTCATTCTTATGCTGAAGAGCAATGGCGGCGTGCGAGTAGTTGGCTGCCGGCGTATCGGGCGAAAGCTCAAACTTCGCCAGAATGGAATCCACCATGTTTTCATTGCCCTGGAGGAGATAGGTCAGCAGGATTTTGTATTGGATGAGTTGCGCCGCTTCGCCCTGCAACTCGGCTGCGTTTCCCTGGAGCAGAGCGTCAAAACGCTTCCGGGCTTCCGTCCAGTCTTTCCGCAGGAATGGAATTTCCGCCAGGTTGAAGCGCGCATTCCAGAATCTCGGATCGGTGGCGAGCGCCTTTTGCAATGCTGCCTCCGCCTGGTCGTACTCCGCCTGCCGCATCAAAATAACCCCGCGCAGGTTTTGGGACTCGGCCAGGTCGGGCTGGCGCGCGTCAATCGCATCGAGCTCCTTCAGCGCTTGCGGATAATTGTTGGCGTTGAATTCGCGGAATGCCTTGTCGTACATCGACTCCAGCTCTGCCTTCGTGGGGGCGACATTAGTCGCCGCAAAGGAACTGAGAACTAAGACCGTGATCGTCGCGAATTTACGAATGTTCATGCCAGGACGCATACAAGCTATGCCCGTGCCTGATGACAAGTCTATTTTTGCCGTTTTATCCGCGAAAACGCGCTTTTTTCGCAATAACGGTGCTTCACAAGATTGTCGTGCCGGCCCAGGAGTTTCCCTCATCAGGGGAAGCCGTTTTTAGGCCAAAGCCCCACTCCGGCGCTATCCGAGGGCGATTTTCCTGTTTAACGAGGTTTTGGGGGGGTCCCGACGTTGCGATTGGCAATAATCCGCAACCCCTCCAGCGTCAGGTTGGGGTGGACCGCTTCGATCTCGGGAAGCTTTCGCGCGATCAACTGCGCGTAGCCGCCCGTGGCGACGATTCTTGGTTTGCTCCGCCCGAAATTTTCGAGACGAACGCGGACAAGGATTTCGCGCACCAAGCCGCGATAGCCAAAGATGGCTCCGGACATCATTGCGTCGCGAGTGGTTTTTCCAATCGCTCGTTTCGGCTCACGGAGGGTCAACTTCGGCAGTAAGGCGGTTCGTTGATAGAGAAAACTGGTCATGGCTTCCAGACCCGGCGCGATCACCCCGCCGACGTAATCGCCGCGCGCCGAAACAACATCGAAGGTCACAGCTGTCCCGAAATCGACGACGATCGCCGGGTAGCCATAGAGCTGAGTCACCGCCGCAGCGTTCGCGAGCCGATCGGCGCCGATCGATCGGGGCGCCGGATAATCAACCCCCACGCCGAGATCAAGCTCCGGGCTCAAAAAAAGCACGCGCGCGGAACCCGCCGCGGCCGCGATCGCCTTGTTCTTTCGCGGAACAACCGAGGAAACGATTATGGCCCCCACGCTTCGGCCCCGCAAAATCCGCCGCAGGAAAGCGGCGGTGAAATCCTTCGTCGGGTGGCGTATCGGCTTCGCGATCCTCCGCCTTGTGGCGAAGGCAAGCTTCGTGTACGAATTGCTGATATCGATCAACAAATAGTCGGTCGCCCGATTCCCAGCGGCACGCATGATTTGAAAGTCCTGCCTCTCAGGCGCTATCTGGAACGCTGGGCCGCGTCAAGTCCGCCAGTCGCCGGACCTCCTCCCGCGGCGAGCTTGCGACCTTTTCGCGCAACGCTTAGCCTCGGCCCGTGAGGAAATTGGTCCACCGACCGCGGCGCTTGCGCCAAAGCGCAGGTCTGCGAAACCTCGTACGCGAGACAAAGCTCAGCGCGCACGATTTCGTGCTTCCTCTTTTTGTCAGCGAACGAGTGAAGTCGCGGCAACCAATCGCGAGCATGCCGGGCGTTTTTCAGTTCGCCGTAGCGGAGGTGGCCGGCGAGGCCCAGCGCGCCCACGATCTCGGGCTGCAAGCCGTTTTGCTTTTTGGCATTCCCGAAGACAAGGACGAACTGGCCAGTTCGGCCTATGCGAAAAACGGCATCGTGCAGCAAGCGGTCCGCGCAATCAAAGCCCAGTGCCCCGAGCTGGTCGTGATCACGGATGTCTGCCTGTGCGAATACATGAGTCACGGGCATTGCGGCGTCACCCGGATGGATGGCGAGCACTTCCATGTCCTCAATGACGAATCGGTCGAGCTGCTGGCGAAAACGGCGCTTTCGCACGCCGCCGCGGGAGCGGACCTCGTTGCTCCCAGCGACATGATGGATGGCCGCGTCGGCGCCATCCGAGAAACGCTCGACGCGAATGGTTTCGATCAAACCGGCATCATGAGCTATGCCGCCAAGTTCGCCTCGGTCTTTTATGGGCCGTTCCGCGAAGCCGCGGAGAACCCCCCGCAGGTCGGCGACCGCCGTTCTTATCAGATGGACAGCGCGAACGCTCAAGAAGCGCTGCGCGAAGTCGCTCTCGACATCGAGGAAGGCGCAGACATCGTCCTGGTGAAACCGGCGCTTCCCAATCTTGATATACTCTGGCGCGTCCACGAGCGTTTTGGGAAGCCGACCGCCGTTTATCATGTGAGCGGTGAATTCGCGATGACGAAGGCCGCCGTGGAAAAGGGAGTTTTTGACGAGCGCGCTGCCGTCCTCGAGATCATGACTTCCCTGAAGCGCGCCGGCGCCGACATAATCATCACCTACTGGGCAAAGGAGCTTGCCGCATGGACGCGCCCGTAGCGAAACGCCGTGGCGAAACAGAAATGCACCTTCGCCTCAAGCGCCTCGCTTTTCTCTGGGCGCAGGCAAACGGCTATTCGGCGTGCGCGGCGGAAGTCAGCCTGCCGCAATGCCGTTACCGGGCCGACGTAGCGGCCTATCGGCCCCAGCCGAAACAACCGGGCGTGACCGCGATTTTCGAATGCAAACAGGCGCGAGCCGATTTGCGGCGGGATAATTGTTGCAGCGCGGCGACGCACGAGCGGCTCCGGTCGGTCAGCCGGCGTCGTGAGGTGCTGGAGAGACATCTTCGCATCCATTATCCGACGCTGCGCACCGGCGACTCTCTCTTTCCGGAATATGATTCGCACGATTTCTCCGCGATCGGACATCGCAGTTACGGCCGGGTTCTCCGCGAGCTGGCGGCCTTGCAGAACCATTTAAACGGCGGAAGGAAATTTGAGTGCCTGGTCCGCTACCGGTGCGCGAACTTGTTTTTTCTGGTTTTGCCCAACGAGTTATTTTGCGAAGCGGAAGTGCCGTTCGGTTGGGGCGCCCTGGTGGAATCCAACGGGTCCCTTTCCCTCGTGCGGAAACCAATCTGGCATGATAACGCCGCGGAAACGCGCTTGCGCTTCCTTCAACGAATAGCAACCGCGGGAACGCGCCAATTCAACCGCGCCCTCGGCCTCACTCGAGAGGAAATCGTGACGATGGCGAAATCAGTCTAAGGTGCCTTCCCTTCGGGCAATAACAAGTTGCGACCCGTCATCTCTTTAGGTTGAGGCAGCCCGAGCAGGAAAAGTATCGTGGGCGCCACGTCAGCCAGGATGCCATCTTCAACGCGAAAGCTCTCCGCGCCTTTCGCGACGTAAATGAAGTGAACCAAATTCGTGGTGTGCGCAGTGTTGGGCGACCCATCGGCGTTCCGCATCTGCTCGCAGTTCCCATGATCGGCCGTAATCAGACAAGCGCCGTCCAGCGACACAACTTCAGGAACAATTCGCGCAACGCATTCATCGATCGTTTCCACCGCCTTGATGCCGGCCGCGAGAACTCCGGTATGCCCAACCATATCGGGGTTGGCGAAATTCAGGATGATCAAGTCGTAGCTCGCGAGGCGCGCGAGAACTTCGTCCGTGACTTCGCGCGCGCTCATTTCCGGCCTTAGATCGTAAGTCGCCACCATCGGTGAAGGAACGATCTTTCGGTCTTCGCCGGCAAATGCGCGCTCGATTCCGCCGTTAAAAAAATAAGTAACGTGCGGGTATTTCTCTGTCTCGGCGATCCTCAATTGGGTCTTGCCCGCCTCGCTGACCACTTCACTCAAGATCTGTCGCAGTTCTTGCGGAGGGAAGATGAATGGAGATGGATACGTCGCGTCGTATTGCGTGAGCGTGACATAATTGACCTGAGGCCAGACTTCGCGCTCGAAGCCGTCGAACTCCTTCAGGAGCAAGGCCTGCGACAGCTGACGAGCCCGGTCGGCCCGAAAATTGAAAAAGAAAACGGTATCGTTATCGCGAACCCGTTGTTCGTCTCCCTGCGCAAAGATGAGCGGGGGCATGAATTCATCTGTCACGCCTTGTTCATACTGCTCGCGCACGGCCGCTGCCGGCGAAGCCAGAGAGGGTGTGCCGCGGCCCAGGACGATCGCGTCCCAGGCTTTCTTCGTCCGGTCCCAACGGCGATCGCGATCCATCGCAAAATATCGGCCCACCACAGTGGCGATCTGCGCGCCGCATTTTGCCAGTTCGACCGTGCAGGCTTCGAGGAATCCTGCGCCTCCGGTCGGAGAAGTATCCCGCCCATCCGTGAAGGCGTGGACCATGATGTCCGTTGCCCCGGCGGCTTTGGCTGCCTGAGCGAGCGCGATGAGATGTTCGTAATGACTGTGAACACCACCGTCGGAAACTAATCCAAGAAAATGGAGCCGATGGCCGCGAGCGCGCTCAAAACTCTCGCGTGCGGTCGGATTACGGGCGAGCTCACCTTCCGCGATCGCCTTATTGATTCGCGTAAGGTCTTGTTAAACGATTCTGCCGGCCCCGAGGTTGAGATGGCCTACTTCGGAGTTTCCCATCTGCCCTTGCGGCAAGCCAACGTCCAGACCGCTGGCGCTCAATCTGCCGCCCGGATATTCGCGATACAGGCGATCGTGAAATGGGGTGTGCGCGAACAAGGTAGCGTCACCGTTCTCTTCGCGCTGTTCCTTTCCGCCGGGGTTGATGCCCCAGCCATCGCGAATGATGAGCATGATCGGTTTCGCCACGGTGGCGCAGTCTGGCGACGATCAGGCGAGCGCACAAGCCGTTCTTTCGTTGACAATGCGAATCGCGCGCTCCTACATCGGATTCATGAAGTGGCGCAACCAGTTGCTCGCGCTTTTCTGCCTGATCGCATTCGGCGCCGGGGGCGTTTTCTATTTCCAGCATTGGGTCGTCCAAAAGCCGTTCGGGATTATCCTTTTCATCGGCGAAGGCCTGACGCCAGGTCGTCTAGCCGCGACCCGAGTCTATGCCGCTGGCGCCGACACACCCCTTGCGCTCGATTCGATGCCGCACCTGGCCCTGCTTACCAATTACTCGAACGATTTCGCCGCGCCGGATCGAGCGGCTGCCGCCACCGCTATCGCGACGGGGGTCGACGTAAATAATCGCCTGATCGGCAGCGATTCGGAAGGCAAGGCCCTTCCAAACCTGATCGAACTCGCCCGCCAGGCCGGCCGCGCAACCGGTTTGATCACGAATGCGAACATAACCGATCCGACGTCGGCGGCTTTCTATGCGCACACGACCGATCAAAACGACCGGTCCGCCATAGCCGGCCAGCTCGCGAAAAGCCTCGGGATTGATTTGGTGCTGGGTGGGGGCACGAACGATTTTTTACCAGAGTCAAAAGGCGGCCATCGTCGAGACGAGCGTGACCTTCTCTTGGAAATCCGCCGGAATGGTTTCGATCTCGTCCGCTCCAAGGCGGAGCTGGAGGCGATACCTGATTGGCGGCGTCCGAAGCTTTTCGGCGCCTTTAGCCAGGCCGAACTGGCTTATGCGGATCAAATCGAAGCGCGAAGCGAACAGCCGAGTCTTTCAGACATGGTGCGCCGCGCCATTGAACTCCTTCAATTCAATCGGTCCGGCTATTTTCTCGTGGTCGACGCCGGCTTAATGCGGATGGCGGCAGAGAAAAACAATGGCGAACATACCCTCGCTGAGACCGTGGAACTCGATCGCGCCCTCGCGGTCGCTCAACGGTATGCGGGCGGGAACTCCGCCATATTTGTCTGCGGCGACGTCGGGATCGGGGGATTGAGTTTGAATGGATATCCTTTTCGAAAGGATCGTGGGATTGCCGTGCTCGGCCTGAACTCCGGAGGCGACCCTTGGTTTTCTTGGGCGACCGGACCCAATGGTGGAAGACATTATGGAACGGCCAGACTTGCGGCGTCTCACGAGCCGAATGCGACAGGGCCCGTTTCGCCGCCAGAACAGCCGCAGGAGCCAGCGGCGTTTTATGCGCCCTCGGCGCTGAACACAGTGGATGATATGCTGGCCCTCGGATCCGGCCCTGGCGCGAAAGACTTGCACGGCTCGATGAAAAACACCGCCTTATTTGGGATCATCCGCAAGAACTTTTGATGCTTCTGGCCTCGTGGCTGAAGACGGGCGTGGATAATCTCCCCGGGAATCGGCATTTTCAGCGCCGTCGGCGCGGCCGCGCCTTATTGGCTCTTTGGACCAAGCTGGCCAAAACAAGAAAACCCGTCGATCGGCTAATGCCGACGGACGGGCTTTCTAGAAAACTGTGCTGTTACTCGCTGACCGGAACCAGCTGCGGAATAAATGTGAACGGCGGCGGCTCCGGGAGCCGGGGCGGAGGGCCTTCAGCAGGCGGTTCCGCCGGAACATCCTCCGCGATGTCCTTGCTATCGGAAATGTCTTTGGAGTCTGCTATGTCCTTGGAGTCTGCGGAAATCGTACGCTCCGACGCATTCTGGTTGCTGGAGACATTTACGTTCGCAGCGAGGAGGTTCCCGCCGCCCGCACCAAACGCTGAAACCTCGGCCACGGTGAACGAGCTATCGGTCTGCGCCGCTGGAATCCATCGCAACATCACGTAACGGCCGCTGGTCGCTGGAAAATCTATCGACGCGCGTCCCTGTGTGCCGTCGTCGATCGTCGAACCGACACGCTTCAGACTTGCCAGCGCATTGCTGTCGAGCTTCACGGGGTTGGTGGAATTATCGCGATCTGCCCCCGGCAGAGATTGCACGACATAGAAATCGATACTGCCTGGGCGCGCCGAATAAACGGCCGAGAGACGTCGCACGGTGCAGACTTTTCCGAGATCGATCACAGCCGTGGGGGACTTGTCCTCCGACGCGAAACCAAACGAGGTCGCGACCTGATTGTCGATCATGCTATTGGCCAGCTTCAGATCGTTGCCGGAGCTCACGTAGAGCGCACGGGCCTTGTTGCGAGTGTCGCTGAGGTTGTAATTGACCAGGGCAAAAGTCGCCTGTGGTCCGAGCTGAGATTGATCGGATTTAACGGCAGGTTGTGCAGCAAGCTGTGGCACTTTCTGCAACTCGACATCCGCGGCGAGCACCGCGGAAGCAGTGAAAAAGCAGCAAGAGACGCCAAAAACTTTGCCGAGGGAAGAGGTAAGTGTTCTCATAATTTCCATATCCACAAAAAAGATAGTAAGACGTTTGGATTTTTTCCGCAATAAAAATCTTTCGACGGGGCGATCTTTTTTAACAGGCCTATCTCCTAGAGGAAGATTCTGTCACAAGATCGGGCTTTTTAGCCAGCTTTTTCTCCGATAAACTAGCGCTTTTCCGCCAATCGGATGCCGGGATGTCTTGCCCGCGTTTTCTCGCTAGGAATAGGGCACAGCAATCTCACCTGGTCGTTACGATTCTGGGGCGGCGTGGTCGCGGCGGTGGGCTGGGGCCAATCACTAATTATTCATCGCGCGCCGAAAAGCGAGCGCGATATTCTGACCGCCTCAATACGCGCAAACAAGAGCTGAGCGCTCTTGGTCGCCGCCTAGGCGGCTCTTAGTCCAATGATGACTTACCAACTCGGAGGTCCCAGCCGATTTCCGTCCGGAACCGACGAAACGTTATCTGCTCGATTGTGCGGCTGGGTAGTTCCGTGCCACAACGGTCCGCTTTTGGATCGAGACGGGACCCGATGGGCGCCGATTGGGGTCACGAGCGTAGGGTGAGCCGTGCAAGCTCATCAGGAGCGAGTCGGCAAAGCAGACGGCCGAGGAGAGGCAAAGAAGCGCCCCAGCGACAAGAAAGATCCTCGTGGAAGCAAATGGGTGGATGCTGATTAAAACCATACGGGTTATGGTTATTACGAGCACCGGTCGCGCCAAAAGGCCGAGGGCGGCCGGGGACAAACCACCGATTAGGTCGTGCGTCCAAGCTCGAGGCGCAGATAAGCCCTGAAACGCGTCCCTGAGAGAATCCCCCGGGATTCTCAGCGCCCGACGAGGGTGCGCGCGAAGTCCAGGTTTTGCTGCGCTTGTTTAAAGTCCGGCTGGATGCGAAGGGCTTCTTTGTAATGAGCAATGGCTGAATCGTATTCGAGCGTACCGCAGAGGATGTCCGCCAGCTCTTTATGGGCGACCTGCAGGTCCGGATTCACGGACAAGCTATGTTCGTATCGGCGGCGTGCTTCAGGGAGGAGTCCCTTAATGACCAGGATACCGGCCAGACTCGTTTCGCATTTGCCATTCTTCATCTTCGGATCCAAAAGAAGCGAGCGCTCATAGTGTTCCATTGCGCGATCCAGCTCTGCGGACGCCTCCGCGAGGCTCGCGCCCTCGAGCAATTTCGACTCCGCCATACTTTTCCAAACCGCTCCGAGATAAAACTCAGCTTCGGCCAACGACGGATTGAGGCTGAGAGCGAATTCATATTTGCTGATTGCTTCCTCGACGCGCCCCGCCTCGTGCAAGGCCTTGCCGTAATTGAGTTGTGCCTGAGGGTCGTGCGGGAGAATTTGCGCGACCTTCTCCGTCCGCTCGATCGCCGGCACAACTCGACCGACCAGCTGCGCGGCGCACAGAGCCCCAAAGGGGACAACGAGCGCCGCCCAGCGCAAACCATGGCCCGCCCAAACTGGCAACGTTCGGCGCGGAATTAGAGAAGCCGCAGCTCCGGCCCCTTCGATTCCAAGCATTGCCCGCGTTTGCGTTTCCCTGACCTTCCAGATGAAACCGTCATAATAAAAATGCAAAAGGGCCGACGCCGTCACAACGCCGATTAGAGCATGGCGCATCCATTCCGCGGAGGCGGCCGAGGTCGTGAATGCAATCGACCCGTAAGCCAGAACCAAGCCGACGTAAACGCCGATCAGCGCACCGCTCCGCCGAAAAACAAAACGCATGAATCCATGAATGCTTTGGTCGCGCTCCACGCGCGCGCGATTATAAATCCAGACGATGGCAAGATACTGCACGTCATGAAAGACCTCGAATAGAGCGATGCCTACGAGGATATTTTGCACGCCATTATTGCAGTACCACCAAAAACCGATGCTACTGACGAGGAGCACCATTTTGACAGAACTGGCGCCTCGCCCTCCGCGCCAATCACTCCACTGCCGCCACAAGAAAACGGCCGTCACCAAGCCCAGGGCAATTAGAATGACCGAACGAAGTCCCACAATGAAGCCGACTGGAATAACGGGCCCGCCACTTTCATAATAAAGGTCCAGAGAGCTGCGGAAACGCATCGGCGAAAGAAGCACCGCTCCCACGAACCACGCGAAGCACAGCGCGAGATCGATACGAGCCCTTGACGCAGCCTTGGCGGAGGCCTTCGCGTCGTAGATCCGGCAGAATCCGTAGGTTTGCATCATCCCATGCCAAATCCCCCACGCGAGCGCCACGAGTTGCACCGCCTGGATGTTATAAAAAGATGACCAGATGCAAACAATCAGGAGGAGCACGGGGGCGACAATGAAGCGCGTCTTGAAGCGAGCGAATAACGCCCGGTCGCCATAGGCTCGAATCATCCCAGGCAGATGATGCCCCATGGCCCCGAAGGCGCCGACGAACAGAAAGATATCCTGGGCGCTCCAGCGCGCCTGCGCGGCCGTAAAGATCGGAATGAGCAGCACCGGAGTGCCGACGAAAAGAAGCAGATCCCGCCAGCGGTCCAGAATCCACGGGGACGACTTCGCAGGCGGTGATGAAATGGATTGTTTTCCCGCGCGTTTCTTGGATCGGGCGATTTTCGCCAGCGGCAATGCGTGCGTCGCCATTCCGATTTGATAGTTCAAGTTGTCCGCAAAGACAAGCTGGTTCGCGGCGTCTCGGACGGCCGTTTCAATGAATCCACCCTCATTTCCCGGCCTCGCTCGCTGAACCCGCCTCTTTCCCGCAAGATGGCCGCCTCCGCGCCTCCACCAAATGCAAAAGGCGGGTGGCATTTCTGCCACCCGCCTTTGCGATAATTACCTGCTCTAGCTTAGAACTTCTTGTTGAAGCCCACGTAGACGTAACGGTTACGAATCGAGTAGAGCGAAGTGTCGTAGTTGTCGTTGAACGCTCCCAGCACCGATGGCGGCTGGCGGTCGAACACGTTGACTACGCCGACTTTGAGCGTGGTGCCCCAGAGCATCCGCTGCCAGATGGATGAGCTTTCTGCCACCGGTTGCATGACGCTCTTGCTGTCCTTCGAGTCCTTCGCATAGACCGGCGGAGCCTCGACGTCCGGCTTCACGAACTCGTAGCTCAACTGCATGTCGAGCGTGATGTAGCTTGGCACATTTCGTGGCTCGTCGCGCACAATTAAGTCAAACGCAGGATCATCGCGGAAGTCGCCGATGTAGTTACCCGTCATGACGAAGTCAAAGTGCCTCCATTCCCATTCGGTCCGGAGGAATCCCTTGTTCCAGGGAATCGCACCAGGCGCGAGAGGCAATGTGCTATTGACATAATTGCCCAGGAACTGACCGAAGGGACCTGTGCCCGGCTGTGCCTTCCAGGTGAAGAAGTGGTTCCAACCACCCGAGAAGGTGAACTTGCCGAAACGTTCGGTTGGCAGTTCGTAGACCGCCGTGACATCTAGGCCTTGCACATGACGCTTGCCGGCGTTGCCGAAGTCAGCATCAACCGCGATCAAATTGCCAGTGTCGGGATCGCGGGTCACGCCATCCCCCGGGCCTCCCGGACCGTCTATGGTGCCCGAGCCATTACCGAAACCGTCCGGATCGGGCACGTTGCCGCTCAACAGGACCTGCGCGAAGTCAGACGGGCTGACGATAAGGTCCGTCGTGAAGACCTGATACCAGTCCACCGTCATCGTGAACCCAGGGAAGAATTTCGGGGTCCAGACGATGCCCGCTCCGTAGGAGTCGGTCTTTTCCGGCTGGATAGCAATATTTCCACCCTGCCAGACACCTTCGGGTGGCTGGAGCGTGACCCCGATATACGGATCGAAGAGCACGGGGAAGTTCTGCGAGACCGGGTCGAACAGGGAACTCGGAGTGGGCGACCGAAACGATTGGCCCCAGCTGGCGCGCAGGGTGATGTCTGCGATCGGCTGATACCGGAGCGAGACACGTGGCGTGCCGCCGAAGTTCTCGTCCTCATTCACGTTGTCGAAGCTGCCTTCCCGCTTGAAGAAAACGTCCGTGTCCGTGAACTTCTCATAACGCCAGGCGATGGCCAGGTCGAGCGAGCGGATGCCCGGCACGTTCATGGTCGAAGTGACGAACGGGAAATTCATCTCGGTAAAGAAGGAGTCGACCTCCTGCCGAGTCTTCGTATTAGGCGCCTGGTTGAAGCCAAGTTGATCGCCCGCCTCCTGCACGGGGTCGGGGATCGATTGTTGCGAAAGTTGGCGATGTTCGTAGCCCATGGCCAGGTCGATACCGCCATTCCACCAGTTCGGGAAAAGGTGCATGTTGACCTTGAAGTCATAGAGGTAATCGCGTTCTTTGAAGAGCGACCGACCGACATACGCGGAACGCTGCGCCGCAGCCCTATTGTCGTAATCTTGCGTTCCAACTGGCACCGAAGCACCGGTCACCGGGTCGGTCACATAGATGATTGCCGTGCCTTGCAGAGGAGCGCCCTGACCAATGAACGGATTGAAGTTGCCCGCCTGGATCTCGGCAAACAACGGGGTGAACTGAGCGTCACCCGAGTCAATGCGCAGACCGTCAAAGCGTTCGTAAAGGAAGCCCGTGTCATATCCGAAGCGGCTGATGAACGCGTTATCCTTGAAGGTAAAGTCGCCGTTAAGCCCGATAATATAGCGATAAAAATCGCTGTCGAAGAACGATTCGCGGTTACCCAAATCCTGTTGGGTCCGGTATCTGATATTGCTCAGATAACGGCCAAATGGACTGTAAGGCGAAGATGCAACTCGGGACCCGTCCGCCAGAACAACCGTGCCATCGACGGCAAATGGTGCACCAGCAAGAGCGTTATCTTGCTTGGTCTTCGTATACATAATGTCTCCGTAGATCTGGAGACCTTCGCCGAAGATCTTATACCGGCCGGTGACGTAATACATCGCCTTTTCCTGTCCGGGAATCGCCGGGGTAAAGGCGCGGAAGTTGAATCGGTCCGGGTCGGTTCCAGCGCCGCCCGTCGCGGGATCGTCAAACGTGCGATAATCGCCTGGCATGATCGAGCCACCCTGGCCTAGATTAATAAGGGTGCGCTCGCCGGTTACCAGTCCAACGGCCGTGCCGCTGGCCGCAACCAGAACGCGACCTGCATAGGTCGGGCTGTTGCTGTTGATACCGCCCCAGCCCTGGCCGGTCGGATTATTGCTTGCGTCGGCCGTCGTGGCAATCTCGCGATCACGCGAAAACAGATTGGCGCGGGAATAATATTCACCGGCCGCGGCAATGGAGACTTTGCCGTCCAAACCTGTCACGCCACCTTTGACGTAAACGTGACGAACGTGAGCGTCCGTATCGGTCGTATTTCCGTAGAGGGCGTTGATTTCAGCTCCCTGGTAGGGCGCTTCACCCGGTCCGTTGAGCAGGATGAAGTTGACTACGCCCGCGACTGCATCGGAGCCGTAAATGGCCGATGCGCCGTCCTTGAGGACTTCGGTGCGACTCAGAGAGCCGATCGCGATGGCGTTGATGTCAGCGAAATTGAATGCCCGGCGGCCATTGATGAGGGTCAGCGTATTTTCCGACCCGATGGCGCGCAGGTTGATGAACGCAGAACCGTTTCCGCCGTTCGAATCATTTTCGGTGAGCGTATTGCCGACAAAGGAAGGCAACTGGCGCAGACCTTCGATCGGGGTGTTGGCGCCCGCCTTTTGCAGGACTTCGGCCGTATAGACCGTCACCGGCAACGCCGATTCAGTCTCCGCCGTGGGGATATACGAACCGGTGACGATGACTCGTTCGGTTGTCGCTTCAGTGGCGGCTGGATCCTGCGCGAAGGCGCTGGCAGCCACGAGGAAAGGAAGTCCGACTGCGAGAGCAGCGCGGAAGGATCCTAACGTGTTCAGTACGTTTCTTATCATTAGTTTCTCCATTGGTTTGGTTAGGTTTGGCGGTGAGGATTAACGACGTTTTACAGGCCTGACAAGCCTTTTTTTCATTTTTTTTAAAATATTTTGAACGGACGTGGACAGACTGATGTCGCCCGGGGGATTCAGTCAAGCATGTTTTGAGCTCGTTTTGCAGATTTTTCAGAGCAAAAAAAGGACCAGCGCGGGAACAAATTCCTTAATAGTTACGTTCTACCGTCATCTGCGTTTCGGGCCGAGGAGGGAGTTGTGCTACCCTTTCGTGCTGGTTCATTGCCGGCAGCCAGGAAGCTCAGCGAAAGATTTTATGTTTACCGGTCTGATTGAAGAAGTCGGCAGTGTCGTGGGAATCTCCACGGTCGCCCGGGGCGCGCAACTTCAACTCGTTGCGCCGCGCGTCGCGGAGAAAATTCAGATCGGTGACAGCATCGCCGTGAATGGCTGCTGCCTCACGGTCGCGGCGCATCGCGGCGACCAACTTACTTTCGACCTTCTCGAAGAGACTCTCGATCGCGCCAATATGAAAACCTTGCGGCGTGACAGCCGCGTGAATTTGGAGCGCGCTCTTGCGGCGGATGCTCGTCTTGGTGGTCACTTTGTCCAGGGCCACGTGGATTGCGCCGCGCGCATCGTGGCCCTGGAGGAAAGCGGCCCGGATCTCCGGCTCGAAGTCGAATTACCCGTCGAGTTTGCGCATTATGTCGCTTACAAGGGCTCGGTTGCGATCAACGGAATCAGCCTGACGGTCGCGGAAATATCCCAGGAAAGTTTCGCGGTTTGGATTATCCCGCACACCCGGACGCGAACGAATTTGGGGACGGCGCGCGCGGAGGATCTCGTTAACCTCGAGTTCGACCTGATCGCGAAATATCTGGAGCGGATGCTCGATCGAAATGGCGTTCGCGCCCAAGGACCGCCTGCGTAGCTGCCGCGGTCCCTGGCGACGATTACCAACCGATCCCAGCCAATGACAGCGCGCCAGAATATCCCGCGGATCGTCGGCGTGATTTCTTCGCTGGAAGATTTACGCCGCGCCGTCCGCCTGCGCCGGCCGCCCGATTTTTTCGAACTTCGCCTCGATGCACTCGTTAGGCATCTCAATCAAATAGAGACCGCGCAGTTTCCCGCCCCGCTCATCCTCACGGCGCGCCATCCGCGCGAAGGCGGCGCGAACAAACTGGCCACTCGCGCCCGCCGCGATCTGCTCTTGCGCTTTCTGCCGCGCGCGCACGCCATTGATATTGAGCTCCGCTCCGCGCCGGCGTTTCTTTCCGTTCTCGAATTGGCGCGCGTTAAAAATATTCAGCGCATCATTTCGTTTCACGATTTCAAAAACACCCCGCCGGTTTTCCGCCTGCGCGAGAAAACTCGCGCCGCGCAAAAATTGGGCGCGGACATTTTCAAGGTCGCCACCCGCACCGACACGAACGAGCAGTTGAATCGCCTTATCGATTTTTACGATTCCGCGACGATGCCCGTTGCCGCCATGGGCCTCGGGCGTCTCGGCAAGGCCGCGCGTCGCGAGCTGATGCAGCGGGGCTCCACGCTCAACTACGTTCACCTCGGTGACACCGGCATCGCCGGCCAGCCGTCGCTTTCGGAGGTTCGTCGTTGGAGGTCGGTTCGGTGAATTTGCCCAGGGCTTCCTCGGCGCTCGACCTCATCGCTGTTGCGGAAAAAGGTCGCCGAGGATGTCGCGTCCCAGCTCGACGGGCGGCCCATCAAGGGCGCGCGAGAGCTCGTCAGCACTGATGTGATACACGAGAATCGAATAACCCACGTTGTCGTCGGGGTCGCGTTGCCGGAGGAAGGTGGTGAGGCGGCGAAATCGCAGATATTCGTGGGCGCTCAGGTTCTCGGCCCAAGTCTCCGCCGGCAATCGGGCGAGGGCCGCGCGACGTTCCGTGGGATCATCGGAGAGCAAAGGCGCTACCACTTCCCGCAGCGTCTGATATTGGCGTTCGACCCGCTCGTTCCATGGTCCGAAGGCCCCGCGCGTGGGTTGAATGACCGGCTGGAGCAACGTCGCGCTGATGAAATAAGTGCCGGCCGTCAGGCGCAGCGCCTCCGGCTTTTTCACCACGACGACCAGAACGTCCCCGTTGCGAATGGTGTCCCCCACTACCTCATTGTCATATTCCGGCTCGCGCCGCAGAAAATCCTGGAGGAACTCCTGGGCTTTGCCGTCGGGCGGCCTGAGAATCTGGAGCGGGGGCGGGCGGCTGATCACTGAATAAGCGAGGCTCGCCGGAACGCGATAATAGGCCGGACTCGCGAATCCGTAATAAGACAAATAGACCGGGCCGCGGGGCTGCCGCGTTTCAATATAACGGCGCACGCCCGGCAGATCCTGTCCCCAATCGAGCGAGCTTTCCACGAGATGCCGGTAGGCCCGAGAGGGCCTCACCACGCCATTGAAGTAGGCGAGATAATGCGGGAAACGAAAGCAAACTTCGATCGTGAGCAGCGCCACTGCGGTGCAAAGCGCGATGCCGGCAATTCGCGCGAAAGGAGGGTAATGCCGCTTCCGTTCAGTCCCAACGCCGGGCCACGCCCCAAGCCAGGACGCCGCCGCACCGCACAACACAAAGAGCGGAGGATACGTGGGCAAAATGTGCCGGTGCCCAATATTGAGATGGCTGAAGATCGCCGCGGCCCAATAAAATCCAAACAAGACCCACAGAGGCGAAGTTTCGTAAAGGGTGGCCACGGTATTGCCTGCCTTCGCCGATTGCCTCCGCGCGGAGATCCCAGCGACCAGCGAAGCGACGGCCAGGACAATGATGAGGAACAGACTCAACGGCGTTTTGACCAGGAACGTGTAAGGAAAAAATGTGCGCCAGCCCGAGAGGCTGAAGTCACCGTTAAAAAAAGCCGCGCGCTCGCGCGCCCCGCGCCAGACGTGCGCGAAGCCATATATATATGATTCCGGCAGCAAGTGATGACGGCGCAAGGTGTCGAGCGTGCGGGGAAAGAATTGCGGAGGCGGTTCCGCCAGCAACCGCTCGAGATGAGACGTCTGCTCTTCCGCAAACACATTGCGCTTCACCTCCTCCACGGCTTTCAGCGCCGCGGTCGACCACGCATTTTGGCTGGCCCGTTCGCGCGCGAAAATGCGCTTCACCTCTTCCCGTTGCCTTGGGCCCAGCCCCACTCTTTCAAGCAAGGTAATTGGCGCGGGCTTGTTCAGCACCGTCGCCCAGGGGGCTTCGATCCAGGCACCCTCGGGCAGGGCCGGGGAAAAGGCGGAATAACGGAAACCATGGAAGCCCCACACCAGGGCTACCACGATCGCGGCATGGCAGACGGCGGCGAGACCAAACGCGGCGAGTTGCTCGGGCCGCCGCCGCAATTCCGCACGACCAAAGCCTCGCGCCGACAGCGGCGTCGCCCGGACTAACCGAATGACCGTGAGCGCGAAAACCACGGGCACAATCAACGGCGCCGACATCTTCGATAAGAACAGAGCCGCCATCAGGAACGCGCTGGCCAGGACTCGCGCGACGGTAAATCGCTGAAGCATTCTCCACCAGGCCCAGGTCGCGGCGAGAAAGAACAACGCGCTGGCGGTGTCCGAAGTCATGAGCGCGCCATTGGCCAGGATCGATGGATTAAACACATAAAGAAGCAGCGACAGCATGCCGCCCAGGGGGCCGAAAAGTTGGCGCGACCAGGCCCAAACCAGGCCGCCTAACGCCACCGCGAGCAGGCCGGCGCTCGCGCGGCCCCAAAGAGTCATCGCCTCGGTATTATTACCGAGCTGGTAAAACCACTGCCACGTGAGCCCCCATTTATCCGAGGTGCGCCACAACTCGCTCTCAGCCGGAACAAAATTGTCCTGGCGAAACAAAAGCGGGAGCGCCGCGACTCGTTGCGGGAGGTTGCCGTTCTCCGGATTCAGCCGGTAATCGTTATGGCGCCAGAAGGTGTAGCCCGCCGTGACATGCACGCCTTCGTCCAGGGTTTGACTCGTCCCGAGCAGGCTCGCGAGCAGGCCGAGCCAGAACGCAAACAACACCGCGGCTGCCGCCGGCCAACCGAGAAGACGAGACTGCTTTGATTGAGGCACGGGCATGAATTTAGACGCACCGCCGGGATCTGCGCTGGAAAAAACGTCTCGCCGTTGGACCTTTCTTCGATGGAGTTGCCAAACCAGGTCCCGGTGATGCCCCTGCCGGGCGCGCTTCTCTTTCCGCACGCCCTCCTGCCGCTTTATATCTTCGAGCCGCGTTACCGCGCCATGCTTGAGCACGCCCTCGCCGAGCATCGCATGTTTTGTGTCGCGTTGCTCCGCCCGAAACGCACCGACTGGCGCTCGCCGGAAGACTTCCATCAAATCGCCACGGTCGGGCTGATTCGGGCCTGCGTCGGGCGGGGCGACGGCACGTCCAATCTTATTCTGCAGGGCTTGCGCCGTGTCCGTTTCGTCGCCTTCGCTCAAGAACAACCGTTTCCGCTCGCTGAAATCGAGCCTCTCGAATCGACCTCCGAAGGATCGGTTGTCGAAAGGGAGGCGCTCGGCGCCAAGGTCCTTGATCTCTACGAAAAGTTCAGGGGAAGCGGCCGGCGGTTGCCTGAGAAAGTCGATCGCTACCTCGCTGATCTAACCGACCCGGAAATGCTGGCCGACCTGATGGCGGCGACGTTCATCAGCGATCCGTTTCGACGCCAGCAGCTTCTCGAGGAGCTCTCCGTCCCACGGCGACTGCGCCTGGTCATTCAGTATCTTCGCGAAGAAACCGGGGACGCCGCGGCCTAGAACGGCGCGATCAGCGCGTCGGAGCTTTCTCGCCGCGGCGATACGCTTCCTTTTCGCGGCGCACGACCTCGGCGAAAGCCGGATTGCTCTTGGCGGCGAGATCGATTGCCTGGTCGGCGGCTCTCTCCGCGGCCTCAAATTCGCCTTTCTCCGCCAGCGCGGCCGCGAGCACGCGAAAGCTCACCGGATCCCGGCCGCCGCTCAAGTCGATGGCTTGTTGAGCAAGGCGCGCGGCGCGATTGCCGTCGCGGAATTTCTCGTCCGGGGCCATCGCGAGCAGACGCGCGAAGTTATTCAGCGTCGGCACCGATCGCGGGGCCAGGGCCAGCGTCGCCTCAAATTCCCCGATCGCGTCGGCGATTTTTCCCTGCATCAGGAGCGCGGTGGCGAGATTGGAGCGCGCTTCCGGATAATTCCCGCGAAGGGCGAGCGCCTGGCGATAATTCGCGATCGCATTCTCGAGATCGCGCTTTTGCAGAAAGGTGTTTCCGAGGTTGGAATAAACCTGCGCGCTCTGCTCCACGGCCGGATTCAATCTTTTCGCCTCCTCGAAATGCTGACGCGCCTCCTCCAGCGCCCCATCCTGAAGGAGCGCGTTGCCCAAATTGTTCCGCGTCGCCGGGTCGTTCGGTTGCAGCGCGAGCGCCGCGCGATACTCGGCGATCGCTTCCGCGCGCCGGCCTTGTTTCAGCAAAGCGCTCCCGAGATTCGAGTGCGCCGCGGCGTAAGCCGGCCGGAGCTCGAGGGCGCGTTGGTAATGCGCGATCGCTTCCGCCATATCGCCTTTTTGTAAATATGCGTTGCCCAGCTCGAATTGCAGTTCCGCGCTCTGGCCCTTCACGTCTCTCCTGCCCTGGCGCAGCTCGAGAGCGCGCTCAAAATGCTTGATCGCCTCGTCCACCCGCCCCAGACCCAGGAGCGCCTGGGCGAGGTTGCGCTCAAGGCGCGGATCGTCCGGCTGCAACGCCCGCGCCCGCTCGTACGCCGCAATCGCCGCCTCCGCCTCGCCTTTGCGCGCGAGCGCCGCGCCGAGATTCATGTGCCCGAGCGGAGCGCTCGGCCGCAGCTCGATGATCTTCCGATACTGTTCGATCGCCTCGTCGAATCGTTTCTGCCCCAGCCAGTAGGCGGCCAGATTATTGCGCGCCATCCACGAACCTGGATTCTGGGTGATGGTGCGAAGCCAGAGCGTCTCTTCGTTGCGATACATTTTCGTCTGCTGCCACGTCAGGAATCCCAACACCGCCAGCACAATGGCCGCGCCCGCCCGAGCGATCCATGCGTTGCCGGAGCTTGCCAGCCGCGCGCTTCCCGCGGCGAAGAGCGCCAGCGGCCCGATGCAGGCGAGGTATTGGTAGTGGTCGGCCACGAACGAATACAGAAAGGTGGTGACAATGATGACGCCGAGCAGCGGACTCAGCGTCAGCACGAAGAACGAGAACGCCACTTCCGGCCCGCGCCCCAGCCAGCGGCGCGCGTAAACGATCGCGCCGCCCAGCGCCGCCAGCGCGGGCAACCAAACGTAATCGGCAAAATCAGCGCGCGAGATATTCCAGTGCGGGTAACTGAACATCAGGTCCGCCGGCCAGGCGAGTTTGCTGAGGTAAAACCAAATCGCGCGGCTCGCGATCAGGATGCGCTCGATGAAGCCGATCGGAAGGACGTCGGGACGCCCCCCTTCATGGATTCGCTCCCACAGGATCGAAATGACGCCTGCCACCACGCCGGCCAGGACAAACGCCGCGATCTGCATCCAGCGTGACGCGGTGATCGGTTTCCGTTTCCACCACAGAATCAAGACCAGCGCCACCGGCAGCGTGCAGGCGGTGGTCTTCGCGCTCAGGGCCAGCAGATAAAGCCCGAACGAGAGCGCCAGCCACCAGCGCGAGCGATTCGGTTTTTCGTCGATGAAACGCACCCACGCGAGCAGCGCCGCGAGAAAGAAAAATCCCATGAGCACGTTCTTGCGCTCGGTGACCCACGCCACCGATTCGACCTGCACCGGATGCAGGGCGAAGAGAGCCGCGGCAAACCAGGCGCCCGGCACGTTCAACCCGCGCAACAATCGCCAGAGCAGCAGCGCGTTCGCCGCGTGCAGCAGAATGTTGACCCAATGATAGCCGGCGGCGTTGAATCCCCAGATCGCATGCTCGATGCGAAAGGTGGTGTAGGTGAGCGGGAAATACTGCGACGGTGCGTCGAACGAAAACCAGATGCGGCGCCATCCATCCGCCGCCGTCAGCAGCGGATTGTTCGTGACGTACATGTCGTCGTCCCAGATGTAGCCGGCGTTCCAGGCCGGCTGATAGGCGAAGACGACCGCGCCAGCGAGGAGTCCGCCGCCCAGCAACCAGAAAACGAGCCTTGACCGCGGCAGCCGCTCCATCGGATCGGCTGATTTCTTCGTCGGACCCGTGTTCTTCTGCGCGCGCGCGCGACGCCGTGGATTCATGCGGAAACCGCGCGATGAGCGACGAGACGATGGTGTTCCTCCAGGAGATATCGATCGGTCATGCCCGCGATGTAGTCGCAGACGGTGCGAGGCAAACCTTCCGTTTCAATCCGGCGAGCGGCGGCGTCGCCTAACAAGTCCGGTTGGCGCAGGTACGCTTCAAAAACGGCGCGCAACATCTCGCAGGCCTGCCGGTTCACCTCCGCCACGCGCGGCTGGTAATAGACATTCTTGTAGAGAAAACGCCGCAACTCCTGGTTGGCGCTCAGCAATTCATCGCTGGAGCGAATGAGCGCCCGCTCCTGGCGGCGCACCTCTTCGACGGTCTTCACTCCCGCCGCCGCGATCGCCGCCGCGCTTGAAGCGATCACGTCGCTCACCTGGACCTCGATGATGTCGCGGATGATCAGCTTGTGCAGCTCCGGCTCGCCGACACTGGGAAAAGAGGCGAGGACTGACGCCAGGCTCCGGCGCCAGACCGCGCTTTCTTCCAATTGCGCGGAGCTCAGAATTTCGAAGTCGACCGCGTCGTCCAGATCGTGGCTGTAGTACGTGATCTCATCCGCCAGATTCGCAATCTGCGCTTCGAGCGATGGACAAAAATATTTTTCTTCCCCGGCCGCGGGTGGATCGTAAAACGCCTGATGTTTCCGGAGACCTTCACAAACTTCAAACGTCAGATTCAGCCCCGGGAAATTCGGGTAGGTCGCTTCCAGGAGCTCGACCACCCGCAAGCTTTGCCGGTTGTGATCGAACCCGCCATGCCCGCGCATGCACTCGGCCAGCGTTTCTTCGCCTGAGTGCCCAAAGGGCGAATGACCCAGATCATGCGCGAGCGCGATCGCCTCGGCCAAATCCTCATTTAACGAGAGCGCCCGGGCGATGGTGCGGCTGATCGAGGCGACCTCGATCGAATGGGTCAGGCGCGTGCGAAGATGGTCGCCGGTGCCGTTGAGGAAAACCTGTGTCTTGTATTCCAGCCGCCGAAACGCGCGGGAATGAATGATGCGGGCCCGGTCGCGCTGGAATTCCGTGCGGTAATCATGCCGCGCTTCGGGAAATTTTCTTCCCCGCGATTCGCCGGATTTTTGGGCGAACGGCGCCAGGACCCGGCGCTCATCGGCCTCCATTTGTTCCCGCGTCTTCCAAATCCCGCGCCGCGCGGGATCACGCGAATCATTCGTCACAGCGAAGATTATTCCTCGCTTCGTTTGCTTTGCGAGTCTCGATTTGGCGATCGCAAATTCCGTGCGCCCCGGCGCGAGGAATTCGGATAACAAAACATCCCGCTGTCGCACTGGAGTCCGCCTGCGTTATGATGCGATTCGCGGCCGCCTGGGCGCTGCCGCCGAATCTGAATGAGCCGAAGATCGAATACGAAAGCTGTCGCGCGCAAGGCCGCTCCCATCCATGCGAGCGGGGCCGCTCGCTCTCGGTCGCGCCAGCTGGCCCTCGCGATCTGCGTCTTCCTCGCCGTGATTACCTGGGTCGTCTTCGGGCAGACGCTCCGGTCTGAATTCGTCAATTTTGATGACGTAAACTACGTGCTCGATAATCCCCAGGTCACTCGCGGGGTGACGACGGAGGGAATCGCGTGGGCGTTCACCCATTCCCACGCCGCCAACTGGCATCCGGTGACATGGATTTCTCATATGCTCGACTGCCAGTTTTATGGCCTAAACCCGGCAGGACATCATCTCACCAATGTTCTGCTCCACGCCGCGGCGGCGATCCTGCTCTTCCTGCTTCTGCGGCAGACGACCGGCTCGCTTTGGCGGAGCGCATTTGTGGCGGCGGTTTTTGCCATTCATCCCCTGCGCGTGGAATCGGTCGCTTGGGTGGCGGAGCGCAAAGATGTGCTCAGCGGCCTCTTCTTCATGCTGACCGTTTGGGCATACGTCCGGTATGTGCGCGAGCGAACGCCGGCCCGCTACGCAATCATGCTGCTGTTGTTTGCTGTCGGTCTGATGTGCAAGCCGATCCTGGTCACCCTCCCCTTCCTGCTGTTGCTGCTCGACTACTGGCCGCTGAATCGTTTCGCCGCGGCTCGTGATCGACGCGAAAAATTTTTTCAGATTTCAAGACGGCTCATCCTGGAAAAGCTGCCGCTGCTCGCCCTTGCCGCCGCCTCGGGGGTGGCGACGCTGCTTGCTCAAAAAGGCTCGCTTCAGACGTTCGTGGGCATTCCTCTTTCATTACGCGTAGCGAATGCCTTCGCCTCCTATGCGGCGTACCTGCGCCAGATGTTTTGGCCGTTGGATCTGGCCGTCTTATATCCATTTACAAGTCGCGATGTCGTCGCCTTGGGAGCCTTGTCGTTCGCTCTCCTGCTGGCCATTTCGGCGGGCGTTTTTTTCCTGCGCAGTCGCCGTTATCTCGTGACCGGCTGGCTTTGGTACCTGGTCATGCTCGGGCCGGTGATCGGGATTATTCAGGTGGGAAATCAGGCGCGGGCGGATCGTTACACCTATCTTCCGCAGATTGGGTTGTATATCCTGGTGACATGGCTGGCGGCCGATCTGTGCGCAGGCTGGCGTCACCGCCGTTGGTTCCTCGGCGCTCTCGCCTTCGCCATCCTGGGCCCGTTGGCTTTCGCCGCGCACACTCAGGCGTCTTATTGGCAAAACAGTCAATCGCTTTGGACACGTGCCCTTGCCTGCACATCCGATAATGCCATCGCCCACACCAACCTGGCAGAGGCTTTCTTCCAAAAGGGAAGAATGGATGAGGCCATCGAGCATTCCCAAAAGGCGCTCCAAATCGATCCCAACCAGGGCATCGCCCACTCCGCGTTAGGACTCGCTTTGCTGCAAAAGCGGCGTTTGGGCGAAGCCGTGGCTCATTTAGAAAAAGCGCTGGAGATCACGCCTAATGCCGCGGCCCACTCCAACCTCGGCGTTGCTTTGATGCAGGCAGGGCGCATAGACGAGGCCCTGGCTCATTACCGGAAAGCGGTCGAGCTCAATCCCCAGGCGATCGACGCCCAGAGCAACATGGCCTGGGCGCTCGCGACCTGGCCGGAAGCAAGGATCCGCGACGGCAAAAAAGCCGTGGAATTGGCCGAACGCGCGGATGCCTTGACCGGGAGCCAAAACGTTCGGGTCAACATCACCCTGGCCGCTGCTTATGCCGAGGCGGGCCGTTTTGCCGACGCGGTGAAAACCGCCCAGCGGGCTTTGCAGTTGGCTCTCGCCCAAGGGAACACAGCGCGCATAGACTCCATTCGCGCGCAAATCGAACTTTATCAGAGCGGTTCTCTTTTTCGTGATCCTCCGTCGCCTCCATCCCCCAATTAGGCCGGACAACTGAATCGTAAGTGTGCGCGGAAAACTGAAACCAGCCGGGCGCGAAGCCAGCGCGCAGAAACAAGTCCTTCGACTTCCGGACTCGCGGCTCGTTCGGCTGGCGATTGTGCTGGCCGGGATTATCGCGGGGCAGGCCATTCTCTACGGCCCGTCATTGGTGGGCCAAAAAATTCTGCTGCCCCTCGATTTCCTGGCTTTGCCGAGCGTCTATCTCCCGCAAACCCCCGAGACAAAAAAGATCGTCCCGCATGATTTGGTCCTGCAAGACCTGGTCCTCCAGTTCGAACCTGAGCGTCGATTTACGGCTGCGGAAATTCACGCGGGCCGGTTCCCGATGTGGACGACGTACCAATATGCGGGATCGCCCCTCGTCTGGCCGAAATTTTCGCCATTTGTTTTGCTGGGATGTTCCGTGTTATCGCCGGTCATCTTGCCGTGGGTCCAGCTTTTCGCGGCAATCATTTCCGGCCTGGGCCTTTACCTGTTTTGCCGGCGCGCCCTGGGGGTCGGCTATTGGGCGGCCACCATCCCGGCCTGGTGTTATCCCATGACCGGCTTCTTTGTTTTCTGGCAGGGCTATCCGACCGGTAGCGCGGTCTATTGGTTTCCGTGGTTGCTCCTGGCGGTGGATCGAACGGTGCGACGAACCAGCCCAGGGGCGATCGTGGGTCTAAGCGCGGCCACAGGTCTGGTCTTGATCAGCGGCCACATTGACGTGGCCGGGCAGGCGCTGTTGGCCTCCGGCTTGTACGCGGCGTGGTGTTGGTGGGACGCGTACGGCAAACGATGGCGCCAGGCGCGGTCGCGAATGGCCGCGATCACGCTGATCGGGGGATGGTGTTTAGGGTTCTTGCTGGCGGCGCCACACCTGCTCCCGTTGCTTGAATACGTCCAGACGAGCGCGCGGATGGAACGTCGCAGTGGCGGCAACGAGGAGCGTCCGCCCGCCGGGCTCTCCGCGCTGCCGCAAACGGTCTTGCCGGATCTCTACGGCGCCACCCGGGGGGGCAGTGTGCGCATCAAATCCGGAAACCAAATTGAAAGCTCGGCGGCGATTTACGCGGGGTTGCTGGCGACACTTCTGGTCGCGCCTCTGGCCTGGTGCAGCCGAAGGCATCGTTCGTTTAATCTGTTTTGCTCGCTGCTCATTTTCCTCGGCCTGAGCTGGTGCCTGAATGTGCCGGGCCTGGTCGATTTGTTGCGCTTGCCCGGCTTGAGATTGATGTCGCACAACCGGCTCGTGTTTGTGGGGTCTTTTGCCATTCTTGCCCTGACCTCGATTGGACTGGACGCTCTCTTGCGTGGGGAGATCTCGCGGCGGCGCTGGTTTCTTTTGCCGGCGGCCGTGCTGGCCGCGCTTGGCCTCTGGTGCTTTTACCGGGCCTGGTTTTTGCCCGGCCCGATCGCGGCGTCTCAGGAAGCGGCCGTTCAGCTCTGGTTCATCCGTTCGTCCATGGGCGCGGGAATCCTGTGCGGTTTGGGTGTGGCCGGGTGGGTGCTTTTGTCGAGGCGGAACGTTTTGCAACGCTGGCTGGTTCCCGCTTTGGGGATTTTTCTCGTCGGCGATTTACTTTGGTTCGCGCACGGCCGCAGCGCGCAATCCGACCCCGCTCTGTATTACCCGCGCATCCCGGTCCTGGAGGAGATTGCCAAAACAACGGCGGGCCGGATGATCGGCTACAACTGTTTTCCAGCCGCGCTCGCTCAAACGCACGGACTGCGCGACATCCGCGGCTACGATTCGGTCGATCCCGGCCGCCTGGTGGCGCTCATGAACCTCGCGGCCGATCCCCGTTTTCCGTCCGATCAATATGCCATGACTCAATGGCTGGTGCCCCGCGCGGAACTTTTGCCGGATGGCATCAAACTCCCGCCGGTTCTCGACATGCTCGGCGTCCGGCATGTGGTCTATCGAGGAACGCCGCAGCCCCATATTCGACCGGCGTTCCAGGGAAACGATTACTGGGCGCTCACCAACCAGGCCGCTCTCCCGCGCGCCTTCATTCCGCGACGGGTCGAGATGGTGGCGGACGATTACGAGCGCCTGGGAAAATTGGCCTCCGCCCAATTCGATCCGCGCGCCGTCGCGTATGTTGAATCGCCCGTCACTCTTCCGGACGAGTGCCGGGGCGAAGCCAGGATCGACGCTGAGATTCCCACGCGCGTGACCGTGTCTGTGAAAATGGAGACACCGGGTCTCGTCGTGCTCGCCGATCTTTGGGACAAAGGTTGGCGCGCCTATCTCAATGGCCAGCGCGTGCCGATTCTTCGGGCGAATCATGCGGTGCGCGGTGTGCTTGTCCCGGCGGGCGCGGGGACGGTGGAGTTTCGGTACGAGTCTGCGAGTCTGGCGCTAGGAATGGGCTTGGCGATATTGGCGGCGATGGTTCTACTCGGCTGGCTGGCTCTCATGGCGCGGCCGTGGAAGAAGCCCTTCCTTCCGGGCAAGGCTACGGCAATCGAATGAGTCGCGGATCCAAAAAAAACCACGCCCGGGCGGCAACGGCGGGGGCTCGTCGCGGCGGCGTCTCCGCGCCCGGCTCGGGAAACCGGTCCGCTGGTTTGAGCGATCGTTGGATGGTTTTTGGGGCCTGTGTTTTCCTCGCCGCGATCACCTGGATTGTCTTCGGCCAAACGCTTCGCCACCAGTTCGTGAATCTTGACGACGGCGCCTACGTCTTCAAGAACGCTCAAGTCGCCCGAGGCCTGACCTTCGAAGGAATCGTCTGGGCCTTTACCCAGGCCCATGCCGACAACTGGCATCCTTTGACCTGGATTTCCCATATGCTGGACTGCCAGCTGCATGGTTTGAATCCCGGCGGACACCATTTCACCAATGTCCTGCTCCACACGGTCACCGCGATCCTGCTTTTTCTGGTTCTGCGGCAGATGACCGGCTCCTTTTGGCGGAGCGCATTTGTGGCGGCGGTGTTTGCCATTCATCCCTTGCGCGTGGAATCGGTCGCGTGGGTGGCGGAGCGCAAAGATGTGCTCAGCGGCCTCTTCTTCATGCTGACTGTCTGGGCCTATGTCCGTTATGTGCGGGAGCAATCGCCGGCCCGCTATGGACTCGTGCTGCTGTTGTTTGCCCTGGGCCTGATGAGCAAGCCGATGTTGGTCACCCTTCCCCTGGTTCTTCTGCTCCTGGACTACTGGCCGCTGAATCGGATGGCCTTGGGCGGGGACTCGGGGAACAAACAGTTTCCAATCTCCCGGCTGATTTTGGAAAAGCTGCCGTTGTTCGGCCTGGTGGCTGCGTCCTGTGCGTTGACGCTCTTTGCCCAAAAAGTGGCGCTTCAGCCCCTGGAAATTATCTCGATCCAGGTGCGCACAGGCAACGCCCTCATTTCTTGTGTCGCCTATATTGGTCAGATGTTTTGGCCGTCAGGTCTGGCGGCCTTCTATCCCTTTGCGATCCAGGAGGTCGTTGCTTCGAAAGTCCTCCTGTCCCTGACCCTGCTCATCCTCATTTCCACGGTGGTTTTCCTCCTTCGCCACCGCCGCTATCTTGTCACCGGCTGGCTTTGGTATCTCATCATGCTCGGGCCGGTCATTGGGATTCTCCAGGTAGGAAGCCAGGCCCGGGCGGACCGATACACTTATCTTCCCCAGATCGGCCTCTCCATTCTAGTAACATGGGCCGCGGTCGATTTGTGCGTCCGGTGGCGTCACCGCCGACTGTTTCTCGGCGTTCTCTCCATGATCATTCTCGCCGCTTTGATTTTCGCCGCGCGGACCCAGGCCTCTTATTGGAAGGACAGCGAATCGCTCTGGCGTCTGGCGCGTTCCCGCACCACGGACAATGTCATGGCCGAACTGAATCTCGGGGAGGCTCTCTACAAATCGGGCAGGACCTCCGAAGCAATCGGGCACTTCGAACGAGCCCTGGAAATTAATTCCAACCAAGCCTCGGTCCATTCCTCCCTGGGCGTCGCCCTCCTGGAAATGGGCCAGTCGCGCCGAGCCCTGATTCATTTACAAAAGGCGATCGAAATCTATCCCAAAAGCAGTGACGCCCATTACAACCTTGGCAACGCATTTCTCCAGACCGGGCGCGCGAGCGAGGCCCTCGCTCATTATCAAAAAGCGCTCGAAATCACCCCGGATGACACCGAAACCCTCAACAACATGGCCTGGATCCTTGCGACCTGGCCCGAGGCGCTGACTCGCGATGGCACCAAGGCCGTCGAATTAGCGGAACGCGCGGATTTTCTCACCCGGGGGGCAAGTCCCGTGATCAGCGCGACTCTCGGCGCCGCCTATGCTGAAGCGGGTCGATTTGAAGATGCAAAGAAAGCGGCCGAGCGCGCCTTGCAGCTCGCCCTCGCCGAGGGCAACGAGGCGCGCGCCGCCTCCATTCGGAAGCAGTTGGAATTTTACCAGGCCGGGCGCGCTTTTCGCGATAGGCGCTCACTCCGTTAAGGCCCACGGAATTTTCAGAAAGCATTTGCGGACTGGAGGCTGAATGCGAATGCTGCGCGACGAGGTGGATCGATGCTCAACGGCCAGAAAATTGTTGTCGTGATGCCCGCGTATAACGCGGCCCGCACCCTGCGCCAGACTTACGACGAGGTCATGGCCCAGGGGTTGGTCGATCTCATCATCATCGTGGACGACGCGAGTCACGATGATACGGTGGCCATCGCCCGAACCCTGCCGCAAGTGCAGGTGGAAGTGCATCCGATCAACCGCGGCTACGGCGGAAATCAAAAGACGTGCTATCGCCTGGCCCTCGCGGCCGGGGCGGACATCGTCATCATGATCCATCCGGACTATCAATACACGCCGCTGCTTGTCCCAGCGATGGCGTCCGTGGTGGCGAGCGGCCTTTATCCCTGCATGCTCGCCTCACGCATTCTCGGCAACGGCGCGCTCCGCGGTGGAATGCCGCTCTGGAAGTACGTGGCCAACCGTTTTCTCACTTTATTCGAGAATTTCCTGCTCGGCGCCAAGCTCTCCGAATACCACACCGGCTACCGCGCCTTCGCCCGCGGGTTGCTCGAGCGTTTGCCGCTGGAAAAAAACTCCGACGATTTTGTTTTCGATAACGAGGTCCTGGCGCAGGTGCTTTGGCTCGATTGCGCCATCGGGGAAGTGACCTGCCCGGCCAGGTATATGCCCGAAGCCTCTTCCATCAATTTTCGCCGAAGCGTGCGCTACGGCTTCGGCTGCATCCGCACCGCGCTCGAATTTCGCTGGGCAAAAATCCGCGGGAGCGGACGATTATTTCCCGCGCGCACCGCCCACCGATCGTGATGGGCCAGCCTTCGCCCGGCGCCGCCGCCTCCGGAAAGAAACGCTCCCTGATCCTGCTGCCCGGCGTCTGCCTGCTCCTGCTCGGGTTGCTGATCTTCCGAGACTTTTTCTTCGGGAACGCCGTCCTTCTTTACAAGGACATCGGGAGCGATTCGCTCAACGACTACTATCCGTGTTTCGTCCACCTCTCCGATTACATTCGCCAGGAGGGATTTCCTTCCTGGTCGTTCTACGTCGGGATGGGCCAGGACCTTTATTACCTGGCCGGCTACTTGATCCTGGAGCCCGTGAGCTGGTTGCCGAGAGAACTGATCGCACCCGCGCTCGTCTATCAACATTTGGCGAAGCTCCTGATTGCGGGGTTGTTGTTCTTTCAATTTCTCCGGTTACGCGGTTTGGCCTGGCCTGCCTCGCTGCTGGGATCGCTGTTTCTCGCCGGTTCCGGATACATGTGCATGGGCAGTTGCTGGTATACGCTGGCCGACGAGGTGGTTTGTTACACGGCCCTTCTGCTGGCGGCCGAGAAAGCAGTGAAGCGGGGCAATTGGGCGGTGCTGACCCTGGCCGTCGCCTTGGTTGGCCTGTTAGGCTCCTTCCATCTCTACCTCTGCGCGCTCTTCCTGGTGCTCTATGTGCCCGCGCGTCTCTATGCGCGGTTTGGATGGCAACCGCGGGCCATATTCCGCAACTCCCTCCCCCTGGCGGGCGCGGCTTTTCTGGGAGTGGGCCTCGGAGCCGTAATGACGTTGCCCAATCTCTATGCTCTCCTGAACAGCCCGCGCGGTTCCGGGACAACTTCCTTTGTCTCGACCTTGACCTCATTTCCGGTTTTTGGGCTCGAGTCGCACCTCCATTACCTCACCGCCGCCTTAAGGCCGTTCGCGAACGATGCGTTGGGAACGGCCGATGAATTTCAGGGTTGGGTGAACTATCTCGAAGCCCCCATCACCTACTGCGGGCTCCTCTGTGTGGCCATCTTTCCTCAGGTCTTCGCCGGAGCGCCCCGGCGCCATCGGATCATCTATGCCCTGTTCGTCGCGGGAATTATCATCCCGACGATCTTCCCTTGGTTTCGATACCTCTTCTGGGGTTTTCAGGGCGATTATTACCGGACCTATTCGTTGTTTTCGATCCTCGGGCTGATCTCCCTGAGTATGATCGCTTTCTCGCGCTTCATTCAGGGCCGCGCCCTGAATCTTTGGGTGCTCGCCGCGACAACACTTGTCCTCCTGGGAATCCTTTACTTGCCGATCGCGGATCTACAGAGCCGGCTGAAGCCCGATCTAAAGCTCCAGGCCACGATCTTCCTGAGCTCCTACAGCGTGCTGCTGGCGGCGGGTCAATTACTGAAACGGCGAATGGTCGCCACCTGGATGATCGTCGGGCTGGGCACGCTCGAACTGATCCGTTTCGATCAAGTCACGGTTTCCAATCGCAACACCGTCTCCAAGCAGGAGCTCAAGGAGCCGACTGGCTACAACGATGAGACCGTCGCCGCCGTGCGCGACATCAAGGCCGGCGACAACAGCTTCTTCCGCCTGACCAAGCTCCGGCACTCCGGCCCCAGCGCCTGGACCAGTTTGAACGACGCCATGATCTTCGGCTATTACGGCTCTTCTTCCTACAGCTCCTTCAACAACCTCAACTACACGAACTTCCTTACTGCCGTGGACGCAATGGCGCCCAACTCGGAAACAGACACTCGCTGGTCCGTCGGTTTGCTGGGCAATCTCATCCTCTCGATGTTCGCTGGTGAAAAGTATGCGCTGGTGCCCGATCCCGGCCCTTTTCAAACCGCCGCGCAATACGAATTCGTCCAGCGCTACGGCAACGATCACCTCTTCCGCAATAAGATGTTTCTCCCCCTTGGCCTGACCTTCGATCAGTCCCTTCCTGAAGAAGAGTTTCGCAGGCTCCCGGGTGACGAAAGACAGCAAGTGCTGCTCGGCGTCGTTGTGCTGGCCGACAAGGAGACGGCCGGCCAGCATGGGATTTCGCAGGTCACCATCTCCGAACTGGAGCAGCAGATGAAAGTCACGCCGCTGCCCGCGATTGTCGAGAAGCGGCGGGAGAGCGCGCTGAACCTGACCTCTTTTCGCCAAACGAACATCGAAGGCAGCGTTCGCCTCGATCGAAAAAGCGTCCTGGTGTTGCAGACGCCGTTCGACCGCGGCTGGCGCGCCTGGCAAGACGGAAAGCCCGCGCCGGTCTTGAAAGCGGATGTCGGTCTCCTGGGAGTCGTCCTCGATCCTGGAGAACATAAGGTGGAACTGCGTTACCGCACTCCGCTTCTGCGACTTGCCCTCCTCATCACGCTCGCGTCGGGTTTGATCCTCGCGGCGGTCTGGTGGCGCAGGCCGCGCATTCGCCTGCGCGCGTGACTACTCGTCCCTCCTCGCGGTCGGCGATTCGGAACCGATCGGCCGCGAAAATTCCGCTCCGATCGCTTTTCGCGCGGCCCGCGCCTGCGCTCGAACGAGCAGCAAATCCAGAAGCGCCAGCAATAAAACCAGCAGCGTCTCCCAGGCGCACGCGAACCAATAGAAAATGAACCGCCAGGGATGTTCCTGCGGATTTAGCCACGGACGCAAGACCGTGAGGCCGGCCACCAGCATGACCACCGCAATCACCAGCGAGACCGCCATGGTTTTTCGGCGCGATCGTTCGTCCCGCAGCAAACCGCGCGTGGCGTGGACCGTGAACGGCACCACCCGGAAACTCTTTTTCGGCGGCTCAGTTTCCATGGCCTCTCGATTTAGATCAGGAGCAACGCCGGGTTCTCGAGCAACTGGCGCAGCTCCTTGAGATATTCCGCGCCGAGCGCGCCGTCGATCACGCGATGATCGCAACTCATGCCGATGCTCATCCGTTGGCCGGCCACAATCTGGTCGCAATCGTCGATCACCGCTTTCTTCACGATCGCTCCAATTGACAGGATGAAGCCCTGCGGCGGATTGATGATCGCCGAGAAATTATCGATCCCATAGCTGCCGAGATTTGAAACCGTGAAAGTCCCCCCTTGGAACTCTTCCGGTTTCATCCGCTTATTCCGCGCGCGGTGCGCCAGATCTTTCACCGCTTCGCTAATTTCGCGCAGCGACTTTCCCTGCGCCGCTCGAATGACGGGCGTAACCAGGCCGTCTTCGATCGCCACGGCGATGGCAAGGTTCACATCGCTGTATTGCACGATGGCGTCCACGTCGAACGAGGCGTTGGCTTTTGGCACACGCACGGCGGCTTCGACGGATGCTTTCAGGACAAAATCGTTCACCGTGATTTTCGCCGAATCCGATCCTTCGCCGGCCGATTTCAGTTCGGCCCGCGCACTCATGAGCGGACCGGCGTCGATCTCGATATTGAGATAAAAGTGCGGCACCGGCGCTTTGCTCGCGACCAATCTTTCCGCGATCACTTTGCGCATCCCGCTGAGATTGATGCGGGCGCCTTCACCGGCCTGGATCTTTGGAGCGGCCGTTTGCGGCGCTCCTTTGGACTTCGCCGCCGCGCGGACATCGCTTTCGGTGACGCGCCCTTCCGGACCCGTGCCTTTAACGGCGGAGAGATCGACGCCAAGTTCACCGGCGACCCGGCGCGCGAGCGGTGAAGCTTTCACGCGCGCTTCTCCGCCCGTTTCCGCCTTTGCTTCCGCGGCCGGTTTGGCGGGCGCCGGGGGCTTTTTTTCCTCAGCCGGTTTCGCTTCCTTTTTGCTCTCGGGCGGAGGCGCGGCGTCGGCTTTCTTTTCTTCGTCCGGGGCCGGCTTCTCCGTTTCGGCCTGCGTCTCCTTTTTCGGCGACTCTTCCTTTTCTTCCTTCTTTTCTTCCTTCTTTTTCTTCTCTTCCGGCTCTGGCTTCTTCTCCTCTTTCTTCGCCTCAGCCGGGGCTGTTTCGCCTTCGCCGCCAATGAACGCGATTTTGTCGCCAACATTCACCTTGCCGCCCTCTTCGACGTAAATTTCCGTCAGCGTGCCGTCCTCCGGCGACTCCCATTCCATGGTCGCCTTGTCGGTTTCGATCTCGGCGATGACGTCGCCCGCCGAAACTTTGTCTCCCTTTTTTTTCTTCCAGGCCACGAGCGTCCCCTCCGTCATGGTGTCGCTCAGCTTGGGCATTTGAATTTCAGGCATGGCAGGTGGGGATCGTTAAAAGCGTTGAAGAGTGAAAGCGTTGAAGCGGCGGAGGACAAATTCGCTTTACGCTTCCACTCTTCAACCCTTCAACCCATTACTCTCAGGTGTAGCAAACTTTCTTCACTGCGGCGATCAACTTTTCCGCGCTCGGCAGGACGGCTTTCTCGAGCCGCTCGTTGTACGGCATCGGAACGTCTTCCTGGGCTACGCGCATGATGGGCGCGTCGAGCGCATCGAAGATTTCCTTTTGGATGCGATAACAAACCTCGGCGCCAACGCCGCAGAAAGGACGGTCTTGTTCGACAATGACAACGCGGTGCGTTTTCGAAACCGATTTCAGAATCGCCTCGAGGTCGAGCGGCTTGATCGAACGCAAGTCGAGGACCTCGGCGCTGATTTCTTCGTCATTCTCCAGAATCGCCGCGGCCGCCAGCGCCATCGGGACGGTTTGCGCGTAACAAATAATTGTCACATCGCTGCCCTCGCGCTTCAATTCGGCTTGCCCGAGCGGGATGAGCAATTCGAAATCTTCCGGCTCGACCATTCCCTTCGAGCTGTAAAGTAGCTCCGCTTCGAGCACCAGCACCGGGTTGTTGTCGCGAATCGCGGTCTTGAGCAAACCCTTCGCGTCGCGCGGCGTGGCCGGCGTGCAGATTTTCAACCCCGGAACATTTGCATAAAGACATTCCGTGGCGTGCGAGTGCGTGGCGCCGAGCTGGTGCGCCGGGCCGTTCGGTCCGCGAAACGTAATCGGGATATTGAATTGGCCGCCTGACATCGTCAGCATGTTCGGCGCGTTGTTTACGACCTGGTCGAAGGCGACAAAGGAAAAGCTGAACGTCATGAATTCGATGATCGGACGCAATCCCACCATCGCGGCGCCGACGCCCATGCCGGCAAAACCGTTCTCACTGATCGGGGTATCGATGATCCGCTTCGGTCCGAAGCGTTCGAGCAAACCCTGGCTCACTTTATAGGCGCCGTTGTATTCGGCCACCTCCTCGCCCATCAGGAAGACGTTTGGATCGCGCGCCAGTTCTTCGGCGAGCGCTTCGTTGAGCGCCTGGCGATAGGTGATCTCTCTCACGAAGCGCTTCCGTTCACGTAGGTGTAATCGTAAAGTTTCTCGACCGGCGGCTCCGCGCTCTCCTCGGCAAATTTTACACTGGCGAGAGCCGTCTCCTTCGCCTTCTTGTCAATCGTATCGAACTGCTCGTTCGTCAGCTTCTCTTCGCGCGTGAGCTGCGCCCGCAAACGTGTGATCGGATCGTCTCCCCGGAACTTTTCGAGCTGTTCCTTGGTGCGATAGCTCGCCGGATCGGACATGGAATGCCCGCGATAACGATACGTTCGAATTTCCGCGAACGCAGGGTGCGGATCCTGGCGGATCGAATCAATGATCTCGGCCAGCTTGTCGCGCACTTCGCGAAAGTTCATCCCGTCGATCACGGTTCCCGGGATATTGTAGCCTTCCGCGCGTTCGACCAGTTCCTTGAGCGACGTCGAGCGCTCCACGCTCGTCCCCATCGCAAACAGGTTATTCTCGCAGATGAAAACGAGCGGCAGTTTATAAAGGCCGGCGAGATTCATGGCTTCATGGACCGCCCCCTGATTGATCGCGCCGTCGCCAAAGAAGCAGAGCGTGACGCGATCTTCGTCGCGATATCTCGATGCGAAAGCCATTCCCGCGGCGAGCGGGACGTGCGCCCCGACAATCGCGTGACCGCCATACATGTGGTGTTCCTTGTCGAAAAAATGCATCGAGCCGCCGAGCCCGCGCGAACAGCCGGTCGCCTTCCCGAAAAGCTCAGCCATGCAGGCATTCGCGCTCGTGCCCCGGGCGAGCGAATGCCCGTGATCGCGATACGCCGTGATGAGGTAATCATCCGGTCGCGCCGCCGCGACCGCGCCGACGACCACGGCCTCCTGGCCGATATAGAGATGGCAAAAGCCGCCGATCTTCTGCGCTTGATACTGTTGGCTCGCGCGCTCCTCGAAACGCCGGATCAGCAGCATCAGCGAGAGCATTTCGACCTCGTCGCGTTGCTCCGGCGGCTGCATAGGGACCGGTTTAAGCAGCGCGAGGCAGGGCCGCAGCAGCGCGTGAACGTTCCGGTCTTCGCCCTAAATTCATGCAAAGGACGAAGAGTGCGGTGAAGAAGAGATCACTGACGAGCGAGTTGCGGAAAAACATCCAGGTCGGCGTGGCGCTGTATGCGGGCAGGCCAACTGTCAGCGCCTGAACGAAACCGGCGATGTTCTTGGCATAACCCGGATCGTAGAGCCAGGAAACTGAGTTGGTCACAATGTAAAAGATCAGCGAGGCAGCGATCGATGCGGGCAGGAGAGTCTTGAATGAGGCGCGATTTTGCAGCAGCAATCCCAGGCAACCGACGATGGCGAAGCCGATGTAATGCGAGATGACAAATGGGCTCAGCAACGTGAAACCGTAGTGCATATTCAGCACCACGTCGGAGACCAGGAGCGCGATCATCGGAACCGTGAACTTATACTTCGTCGGAAAATAAGCGGCCGCGCAAAGTGCGATCGCGGCCAGCGGCGCGAAGTTCAACAAGCCGATCGAATTCGATGGGGCGAAAACGCCTGTCACGATTCGATAAACGATCGCGGAAAGAATGAGAAGGAGCGCGGGAATCATCGCGGGAATTTTCAACTGTCCTGCGAGATATGCAATCCCCTTTTGCCCCTCTCCCTCCGGGTTAGACGAAGAAGAATCAGCCGGCCACCGAAGCATTCGGGCCGGCCAGAAGCGTCCTGTTTAGACGCGCCTTCCGGCGTTTCGCGGCATTCTTGTGGATGATTCCGCGTTTGGCCGCTTTATCGATGGCCGAGATCATGGCCTGCACATCTTTGGCTTCCGGCTTTGCTTCGGCGCCCGAAACGCCCTTTTGCATTTTCCGCAAACGAGTCAGGACACTGCGATTGCGGAGGGAGCGGACTCTGGTCTGCCGAGAGCGTTTGGAAGCGGATTTGGTGTTGGCCATTGAAGACGAAAAAAATGTGAGCGGGGACGCTCGCGGACGGGCGCCAACGTGTCAAGGCGTGATGCGCGGACTGCACACGACCTGGAGCCAGGCGTTACGCGCCGCGGCCAGAATGAAACTCTTCGTCGGCGGCCTTGATGCCCTTGCGCACGGTGGTTTCGACGGCCTTTTCCGGAACCTCCGGCACTTCGACTTTTTCGGCTTCGGGCTTGGGCGCATCCAGGGTGAACACGGCACCGCGAGGCGCCTTCGCGATTTTCGGCAATTTGTCCGCCACGATTTCCACGATGGCGCCCAGCGGCACCTGTTCATAGAGCGCGGCAATGTCGCGCGACTTCATCCGGATGCAGCCGTAGCTCGCCGGACGTCCAATCCGCTTTTCCTCCGGAGTGCCATGAATGTAAATGCATCGGCTGAAGGCGTGTGAATTCGAAGCTTCGAGCCCGCGCAGCCACATGATCCGGGTAATGATGGGATCCCGGCCAGGAGCGTTTGGCTTGAGAATTTCCCCGGTAAACCGGCGGTTGCGGAAGACCGCTCCAACTGGCGCGTGATCCCCGATTTTTTGCGCGACTTGCAGGAAACCCAACGGCGTTGTCATCCGTCCCCAATCATCGCCGAGTCCAAACTTGGACGTTGAAACCGGATAGGTCGCGAGCTTGGCGCCATTGCCCACGACCATCAGCTTCTGATCGCGCACACTGATAATGACCCGGCTGGGACCAGCCGCCCATGCGGGCGATGAGAGCGAGACGAATGCGAGCAGGGCAAACGAAAGGCGAAACATCACGCAGTTCTTACTTCGGATTGAAAATTTGTCACGCAGGAATCGTGATTTCCGCGCGTTCGGTGGCGAGATTGATTCGGGGGAACCATTGCCCGAGCGAGGAGAGCGAAACGTAGAGGAAACCGATCTGGAACATCATGAGGAAAGGCACGGAGATAAACTGCCCGTGCTGAATCGCGAACCAAACAAAGTAGGAAAAATAGATCGCGAAACCCATTTCGGCGATTGGGAGCAGCGATTTCAGGGGCATGTATTTGCAGCTGCGCCATGGCTGCGACTTGCGCTCGATGCCGTATTTCGGGGTGCGGGCAAAATCGGATTTGTGATTGAAGACGGCTTCGAGAACGGCGCGGGCATTGTTAAGCGAAAGCCCCACTCCGAGCGCGAGCAAGGCGGGCAGGAGCAGGATTTCCTTCATCCACGTGCGCGGATGCAATTCCCGTTGCGCGCAAATATAAAAGACCGCGACGGAAACAGACGCCGTCAGGAAGATCGGCGCGTCGAGCAGGATCGTCCGGACCCAGCCGGCTTGCGGACCGCCACTCGAGGGATGGAGCAGCACGCATAAACAAGCCAGCAAAAGGTAGGCGAAATTTGAGGTTAAATGCGCCGTGGCCTCGACCTTGATCGTCAGGGGGAGGTTGCTCCGCCAGATCGTGGGAAGCAATTTTTTGCAGGTCTGCACCGAGCCCTTGGTCCAGCGGTGTTGCTGCGACTTGAAGCCGTTCATATCCACGGGCAGCTCCGCCGGCGTAATTACGTCCGAAAGAAAAATGAACTTCCAGCCCGCGAGCTGCGCGCGGTAGCTCAAATCCAGATCTTCCGTGAGCGTGTCGTGCTGCCAGCCTCCCGCCTCGTCGATGCAGGAACGCCGCCACAAACCCGCCGTGCCATTGAAATTGAAGAACCGGCCGCTCCGGCTCCGGGCGGTTTGTTCGAGCAAAAGATGGCCATCGAGAAACATCGCCTGCACCCGCGTCAGCAAAGAATACCCGCGATTCAGGTGCCCCCAGCGGGTCTGGATCATTCCCACCTTCGGGTCGGTGAAAAAATGGATCGTCCGGCGCAAGAGATCCGGCTGCGGGACGAAATCGGCATCGAGAATGCAAACGAAATCACTTTGGGCGGACGCGAGCCCAGTCTCCAGGGCGCCGGCCTTGAACCCGGTCCGATCGACCCGGTGGATCAGCTCGACGTTGAATCCCCGGCGTTGCAGCTTTTCCACGCAGGAGGCGGTCAGTTCGCGCGTGTCGTCGGTGGAATCGTCCAGGACCTGGATCTGCAAAAGATCGCGCGGATAATCGATCTCGCTCACCGATTTCAGAAGGCGTTCGACGACGTAGACTTCGTTGAAGATCGGCAACTGCATCGTCACCTTGGGTAACTGCTCGAAGTGCCCCGCGGGCGTTACGGCCCGTTTCCGGTTTTTCAGGAAAAGGTAGATAATAACGTAACGATGAATCCCGTATGCGGAGAGGCCGATCAGCACGGTTAAGTAGCAGATCGTCCAGATGATAGAGCCGAGGCTTCCTTGCATATCGGGGTTTAGAGAAACTGCCCCGAAGGCTTTCGGGGCAAGGGCGACATGATGCCGCTTCCGTCGCATCCGTCAAATCAAAAATGGCGGTTCCGCCCGCGTAACCGGCCGCTGTCCATTGGAGGCTGAAAAGCAACAGGGATCGGCTCAACGACATCGCCTGGCTCCAAATGCGAGCATCTGCCCGCCAGCGCTCGATTCACAAGGGAATGAATAGTCCCTTTTCCGCCAGGCTCGCTCTTATTATATATACTCTGCCCTTTGTCCTCTTGGGCGGTCCGCTCGCCTCCGGGCAGGAAAAACCGGCCGGCGCGGAGGATTACGAGCGGGAAGAACTCGGCGTAAATCCCTACACGGCGCCATCCGTCGCTGAGATCTTTCAGCAGCTCGACGACCTCAAGCCCCTCGCCTTCGAGGAGCTTAAACGGGACTTTCCCCAAGCCACCCATCCGGGACGGGAGCAGATGGGCCTGGTCTTCGGCGGATTGGTCGCGGATGGGTTTCTCATCGTGGAATGTCAGAAGCAAAATCTGGTGGAGGACCTCGGCCGGGTCTTGCTCCGTCAGGCGCGCAGCCTCGGCGTGGGCGATCGCGTGATGCGACATAGCGCGAGCCTGACCGACCACGGCAAGCGCGGTGATTGGCCCGCCGTCCGCCGTGAGCTGATCGCGACCCAGAACGATGTCGAGGAAGCCATGACTGCGCTGCGCGACCAAAAAATGGCGCACCTGATCAGCCTGGGAGGCTGGCTGCGCGGCCTCGAGATTACCTCCGGCGCGGTGGAATCCCGGTATTCACCGGAGCGGGCCGCGGTCCTGTGGCAACGCGATTTGATCAACTATTTCTCCGAGGAGCTGACGACGCTCCCGCCGAGGCTGGCCCAGACTCCGCTCTTCGAAAAACTGCGCGCGGGTGTCAGCGCGATTCGCGATCTGTTGAACCAGGCGCCGCCGGACAAGATGAGCCTTTCAGAGGTAAAAGCACTCCACGCCAAGGCGCGCGAGCTGAATCTGGTCATCGTCGCGGGAGAGTAAGGGCGGTCACCATTTAGGGTCTTGCCGCAACGGAAGAGACAGCCGAGTTTTCAATGGCGATGTTCTGGACCAAGTCGATCCCATTTCTGGCTGGCTTAAAACGGCGTGATCGCGACCGGTTCAAGCGTTTCAACATCGTCATCGCCATCCTGCTGGCGGGTTGGACTCCCCCCATCCTGATGTTGGTCGTTTCCCACGCGATCCTGACCAACACGCTCGAGTCGAAGATTCTCCACGATCGGCAGACTTTCGTGCAACTGATCGCCCACCTGGTGGGCGACGATCTGAGCCGGACGGGCGGCGTCATCGAGTACTATCAGACCCAACCCGAAGTCGCGAAGATGCTGACCAGCCCCAACCCGGAAGCGGCCGCCCAGCAATGGCTGGCCCAAACGTTTTACTCGCATCCGCGGATTGACGGCATGTTCATCGCCGCGCCTGACGGCCGGCTGATTGCCTCGCTGCCCGCGATTCCAGCCTCCGTTGCCCAGGATTATTCCTCGGTTCTCTGGCGGGAAGGCGCCGCCGGGTCGCCGGACGTTTACGTTTCCCCGGTTCATTCCCGGCTGCCCGATGGCCGCATGACGACGAATATCGCAGGCGCCGTCCGAACGCTGGAGGGCGCGATTATCGGTTACCTCGGCGTATCAGTGCTCGTGGAAAGAATGGGCCGGCGCCTTTCCTCCGTCGATTTTGCGGATCATCCGAACTGCCAGGTGCTGGACCAGACCGGCAGAGAGCTTTTCACGAATAATTTCATTCCCAACGCGGGCACCGCCTCGCCGCGGCCCGACAGCCTTACTCAGGAGATTCGCCAGATGAAGACGGGTCACCTCGAACGGAACGGAAATCTCTACTCGTTTACGACGATCGATTCGACCGGGTGGATGACCGTGGTCGAACAGCCGAAATCCGTCGCCTACAAGCCGGTGAGCGATCTATTGGATAAGATCACCATTCCCGCGGTCTGGTTGATCGTGCTGACCGCCGTCGGCGCCTGGCTCGCGGGAAAATACGCCCGCCGGCAGGCGGAAGCGGCCCGGCGGATCGAACGCGAAGTCATCTTTAACGAGAAAATCCTGGCCAACATGCCCAGCGGGATCGCCCTGGTCGATCCAGACTCCCGGCATTTCCTACAAGCTAACCAGGCGTTTAGCGAGATGGCGAAACGATTCGGTTCATTGCCGGAGGCAAAGGACATTCACGACGCGAGCTACGATGAAGTAAAGATCGCCCCCGCCGAAGCGATCGAGAAAGTGCTCGCCTTCGGCGCGCCGTTTCAACTGGTGGAGCAACCGTTCACCGATCAAACCGGCATGACGCGATTTGTGAACGTGAATCTGCTCCGGCTCCAAGGCTCGGAACAAACCATCCAGGGCGTGCTGTATCTGGTGGAGGACAAGACACGGGATGTCACCCTGCGCCAGGAACTCATTGGCGCGAACGCGGCCAAGGATCAGTTTCTGGCGCTTCTCTCGCATGAACTGCGAAACCCGCTTTCACCTGTGATCGCGATGGTCGGCGAGCTGGAAGCGAGCGCTCCGGATTCACCCGACATCCATCGGGCCCTGGAGGTAATCCGTCGCAACGTCGAGCTGGAGGCGCGCTTGATTGACGACCTCCTGGATGTCACGCGCATCTCGAAGGGCAAGCTCCAGCTCAGCCTGGAAACCGTGAGCGTGCACGAGATTTTGCAGCGGTCCTTCGAAATTTGCCGCGAGGACATTGCCGCGAAAGATCTCAGGATCGAATTCCGCCTGCGAGCCGAGCGCGCTTACGTCGAGGGCGACCCGGCCCGATTGCAGCAGGTTTTTTGGAATCTCATTAAGAACAGCGTGAAATTCACCCCGGAAAAAGGCCGGATCGTGATCGAAACGTTCAACCCCTCTCCAGCCGCGATCGAAATCCGGACCACCGACACCGGCATCGGCATCGACGCGGACAAAATGCAGCGGATCTTCAATGCGTTCGAGCAGGGACAGAGCTCGATCACGCGGCGATTCGGCGGTCTTGGGCTCGGCCTTGCCATTTCAAAAGCCATGGTCGCGGCGCACGGCGGGGTGATCAAAGCGGAGAGTCATGGGAAAGACCGGGGCGCAACGTTTATCGTGACTCTCGAGACCGTGGCGACACCAGTCGTCGCTTCCAGCGAGGACAAAAAACCGTCCCGAGGGAAGGCCGGCAAACGAGCGGGGGCGACCAGGCCGGAGCGGCGCGTCCTGGTGGTCGACGACCATTTCGACACCTGTACCGGCATGAAAATGATGCTGGAACGCCGCGGATACCGGGTAACGATCGCCCATACGGCGGACCAGGCGGTTGAAAAGGCCCACCACGAAACATTCGATCTGGTCATCAGCGACATCGGGCTCCCGGATCGATCGGGCTACGAGCTGATGCAGGAATTGAGCACAACCAAGGGGCTCCGTGGAATCGCCCTGAGCGGGTTCGGCATGGAAAACGACGTCAGCCGCGCCCGAGCCGCCGGATTCTCGGAACACCTGACCAAACCGATCAACTTCGATCGCCTGGAGGAGTCGATCCACAATTTGCTGGAACCGGAGCCGGCGGTCGGCTCGTAGGCCGCGCGCAGACAGTCAATTCACCACCAGGCCGGCTCGTCCCGCGGTCAGCAAAGGCAACTTACTGGGCCTCGCTGGGGGTTGACCGCTCGGCCTCCTGCTTTTCCGACGCCTCCTTCAATTCGCGCGAGAGTTTTTCCACTCGCTGGCGCATGATTTTCCCTGCCTTGAACTTAACGGTCGCGCGCGGAGGAATCACAAAGCTGCTGCCCGGTTGATTGGGATTGCGCCCCACGCGGGGCTTGGTCAGTCGCGGTTGAAAAACGCCAAAATTCCGCAATTCGACGGCGACGTTGTTGGCCAGACTGTTGGTGATGTGGTCGAGAGTTCGCTGCACAACTTCAAAAACGTCGTGCTGGACCATCCCAGTCTGATTGCTGATGGCCACAACGATATCCCTTTTGGTAAGCTTCGACATATATTCACAAACTAATCGTGTCCCGGCACTAAGGTGGTGGGGTAATCGCAATAAATTTGCAGATTGCGAGCGGCCAACGCCTTCCCGCGCGAACCCGACCCGCCGTGCTCTAACGCCTGCCGGCCGTCTGCAAGGTGGGGAAGAGGCGGCTGAAGTAATAAGTCAGAACCGTTTGTCCCGCCAGCGCCTTGCGCCGCGATTTCAACTGACCCTGCACCACGCCGAGCTTGGTGAAGACACCGTTCCACTCCGATTCGAGCCGGCGCACTTCTTCGTTCGATAATTCGCGCACCCCGCGCACCGAAACGCAGCGCTGCAGCACATTCATCGCCCGGCCCGAAAGCTCCGTGAGAATGCCCAACTCCTCGAAGACGTGCTCGGTCTCCTGCAAAAGGTTCGCGCGTATTTCCGTAAACTGACGTTCCCGCTCCGCGGAAATCATCGGTTTGGTCTTATCGAGGCCGTACGTGATCACGTCGTGCAGTTTTTTCCAATTATCCAGCTGCAAAGTCAGCAGCCTCAGCTTGGTCTCGACGACTTTGTCTCTCATCCTGGCCCCGTCGCTGAAAGTTCAAGGGTCTCGTCGAGCTTCTGCAAATTGTCGATGAGGAGATGGGCCCAGGGTCGGTCCACGCTCTGGACCTGGCTGATGATCCCTTCTTCAAAATAAAACCGGCCCTGGCGCCAGCGGAAAATCTCGGCCACCGCCGACTCGCCTTCGAGCGACCCAAAAACCGCATGCCGAACCGAGCCATGAGCCAGATAGATTTCACTGTTTCCCCGGCCCGATTTGAAGGTAAAGCGGCCGCTGCGCTGGCCCAAACAGCTCATTTGCAGGATCTCGGCCGCCGAAAATTGGTTCAGATTACCGATGAGCGAGTGACATGGATCGATGCCTTCGGCAGGTATTCCGCCTTGCGCGAGCGAACGCACGAAGCCGTGCAGGTGCCGGCGCAAGCTCCGCTCACTGCCGTTTGTCGCCACTCGCATGATTTTTTGCTGTTGCGCCACGCTCACGAACTCTTCGTCGTGTGGTCGCGGAGCCAGGCAAATGATGTTTAGCGAAGGAAAATGCTGACGGGCGTTGGTCGCCTGCTCCAGCGCCATAGCCGCCTCGCCTTCCACCACAAATCCATCGAAATTTTCAGCCAGCAGGACGGAAACAGCCTCGGATAAGCGGCGGACGACGCGGGTTTCGATATCGTCGATTTCGTCGAAAATACCCAGGGCGCGGTCCTGAAAGACCGGGTCAGCGTTCAGTATTAGGAGCCTGGTTTCCACAAATGCGCTTCAGGAAGTAAAAAATAGATAGCAGGAACCTTGCCTGCCGGGCCGAAGCCTCCTACCGGCGCCATTCGCGCCGTGGGGGCGGCGCGGCGTAACTCCCCGGCGCAATCTCGTGCGCGGTGCGAAAATGCACCTTGGCGAACTTGCGCAGGACCTCGGGCCCCTCGGTTTCCACCAGCTTTTTCGCCGCCTCTTTTACCTGCGCCGAAACTCCGCGTCCCAGCTTTACTCCCGTCGCCTTCCCGCGACGGTCCAGCCAATCGATGAATGCTTCCCGCGCCAGGATGGAAGCGGCCGCGACGGCGAGATCGGATTCCGCTTTTGTCCGCTGCTCCAGTTGGATCTTCTGCCCGTGTTGCAATAAGGCCCGTTCTATCACGCGAGCGTCCGCAAATTTGTCCGACAAAGCGCGGGGGCATTCCGGCTTTCGCGCGAGCAGGTTCTCGATCACGCGCGCATGCCCCCAGCCGAGCAAGCTGTTGAGGTTGCCGAATTTCTCGTAAAGATCGTTGTAGCGCTCCGGGCCGATGGCCACGACATCGACCGCCGACCCGGCCGTGGTTCGGATGATTTTCGCCAGGGCTCGAATCCGGGCATCCGAGCCGATTCGTTTGCTGTCCTGGATGCCGGCCTCGAGAAATTTTCGCGCGACGGGAGCATCCACGTAGGCCCCTGCGATCACGAGCGGCCCGAAGAAATCGCCTTTCCCGCTTTCATCGATGCCGAAATGCGGCTCGAACATTTCGGGGGAATGGACCTCCTCATAGCCGAGCTTCGCCTGCTCTAGAATTTTCGGTTCCAGTTCAAATTGGACAAACTCTTCAATCCCTTTTCCTTGCAATAAAACTTTCGGACCCTTTTCGTAGACGGCGACGCTGAGTTTGTTTTTCTGCGCGAAAAAAAGCGTGTAGGGCTTTGGCGCGAAGTCGAAACCAAGGTCTTGCAGCAAGGACCGAAGCTTGGCCGCCTGGTCCGTCGAGAGCGGGTGAGTGTAGGAATTCATTCCTTCGCGGCAGAGAACGCCTAACGTCTAACGCCTAACGCCTAACGTCCAACGAAAGACTCTGGAATTAGGCGTTGGACGTTAGGCGTTGGGCGTTAGACGTTTCTTATCTACGTGAACTCTTCCTCGCACGTCGTTTCCTTCCGGCGATCTCTCCTCAATTGGTACGGAAAAAACGGCCGTGATCTCCCCTGGCGCCGAACCAGGGATCCCTACGCAATCCTGGTCTCCGAGTTCATGCTCCAGCAGACGCAGGTCAGCACGGTCATCCCATACTATAATGAGTGGACGCGCCGCTTCCCCGGTTTCGCCGCCCTGGCCGCGGCTTCGGACCAGGACGTTTTGCACGCCTGGCAGGGTCTCGGTTATTACGCGCGAGCTCGAAACCTCCGCGCCACCGCCGAGATCGTGATGGAGAAACACGGCGGCCGTTTTCCCCGGTCGTTGGATGCGATGGTGGCTTTGCCGGGCGTTGGCCGTTACACGGCAAACGCCGTGGCCACGTTCGCCTTCAACAAATCTGTTCCGATCGTAGAAGCGAACATCGCGCGTCTGCTCGCTCGCCTCTTCGATCTCCAGATTCCAATCGATACCAACCACGGCCGCGAAACATTGTGGCAACGCGCGGCTGAACTGCTGCCAGGCCGGGACGCCGGCTTTCATAATTCGGCTCTGATGGATCTCGGCGCGCTCGTCTGCGGGACGCGGCCCGATTGCGGGGCCTGTCCTGTCCGAATCTTCTGCCGAGCGGAGAAACCCTCGACGCTTCCATTAAAAAGAGCTCGCCCGCCAATCATCCAGCGCACGGAACATCACGGTTTTTCGCTGAAACGAGGCCGCGTCTTACTCGAACAGTCGCGCGATCGCTGGCGCGGGATGTGGATCCTGCCAAGGTTAGCGGCAGCCCCCACAAAACGCACGCCGCTGCACGTTTCGGAGTTCCCGTTCACGAATCATCGCATCACTCTGACCGTGTTCCCGGAGACGGCGGCCGGGCGGCCGGCAAAATCCTTCCAGCGCTGGTTTCCTATCGACGGGCTGGCCTCAATCCCGTTACCTTCGCCCCATCGCCGGGCGTTGGAGACGATCATCCAGCAGGCTTGAGCCAGCCTCCAAAAATAGGTATTCTAATCCCTCAATGAATGCACAGAAAATTCGGGAACGCATGCAGAATGGCTTCCGGCCTTTTACTTTGCACCTGACGGACGGACGGCATTTCAGCGTTCCTCATCCGGATTTCATCGCGATCGGAAAAAATGTCGTTGTCGTTATTGGCGAGGACGATTTCTCGAGAACTATCGATCCGTTGCACATCGTGTCTCTCGAAGAAACCGTGGGCCAATAGACGCTTCAAATCCTAAATGCGAAGCATGACTGGTTATGGCCGGGGGGAAGTCGACCACGGCGGGATAAAATTGAGCGTCGAACTGAATTCGGTAAATCGAAAACAAAGCGACATCGTGGTGAACCTTCCGCGCGATCTGGCCGAGCTGGAGCCGCGTATCCGCCAGACGATCAATGAGAAAATCTCGCGCGGCCGCATGAATGTGCTGGTGACGCTCCAGGAAAGCGCGAATGGGACGCGCCAGCTCGCGCTCGATACCGCTCTCGCCCGCTCCTACCATGAGGCGATGCTCACCTTGCAAAAAGAATTGAGCGCGCCGGGCGAGATCACCATTGGGACAATCCTTCAGGCGCCGGGCGTGATGCGCTCGCCCGAGCATAGCATCGATGCCTCCGAAACATGGCCGGCGGTGGAACAGGCACTAGCGGCGGCGCTCGCTGAAATGATCAAGATGCGTGAGCGCGAAGGCAAACATCTCGCGAAAGACCTGATCCATCGCTTGAAAGTTCTGCGCCAGGAAATCAAGGGAGTTCGCGTGATCTATCCTGAGGTGGTGAAGAAATATCGGGGCGCTTTGCTCGAGCGGCTTGAGAAGGCGGGTCTCAATCTCCCGATGGAGGACGAGCGCTTGCTCAAGGAAGTGACGTTTTTCGCCGATCGCTCGGACATCTCGGAAGAATTGACCCGGCTGGAAAGCCACCTCGCTCAATTTGCTCATCACCTTCGCAAGAACGAGCCGGTCGGCCGCACGCTCGAATTCATTACCCAGGAGATTTTCCGGGAACTGAACACGCTGGGCGCAAAATCGAACGACGCCGCGATTTCCCAGCATGTCGTCGCCTGCAAATCGGAATTGGAAAAAATCCGCGAGCAAATCCAAAACCTTGAGTAACCAATTCACGCGCACGGGAATTTTGTTTGTGGTCTCCGCGCCCTCGGGCGCCGGCAAGACCACGCTCTGCGACGCGCTGCGCCAGACGCCCGACTTCGTCTACTCCGTTTCCTGCACGACGCGACCGCCGCGCGCGGGCGAAATCGACGGCGAGGATTATCATTTCCTGTCCGAGCCGGATTTCCTCGCGCGAGTCAAAGCGGGAGAGTTTCTGGAGCACGCGAAAGTGTTCGAGCATTATTACGGCACGCTGCGCAAACCGATTGTCGCCAACCTGCAAAACGGCGTGGATGTCTTGATCGATGTGGACATCCAGGGCGCCGTGGCGATCCGGGCTTGCGACGATCAAACTATCCGGCAGGCCCTCTGCGATGTCTTTATCATGCCGCCTGATCTGGATGAATTGCGGCGCCGCCTGACGAGACGTGGAACGGAAACCGCAAAGGAAATCGAGCTGCGTATCGTGACGGCCGCGCGGGAAATGGCGCTCTGGCGCGATTATCGCTACACCATCATCAGCAAATCGATGGAGGAAGATTTACAAAAATTTCGCCACATCATGGGGGCGGAACGCTATTTGAGCAGACGTCTCGTCCCGGCCTGACCGACTCCCATGCCTCCCAATCCAAAATCCGATCCGCCTCCGGCGAACCGAACTCCGAAATGCGTCGTCCTCGGAGTGACGGGTTCCATCGCGGCCTACAAATCCGCCGAGCTCGCCAGTTTGCTCGTTAAACAGGGTCATGATGTTTTCGTCGTGATGACACGCGACGCGGCCGAATTCATTACGCCGCTCACCCTGCAAACCCTTTCGAAGAATCCGGTCACCACGAGCTTTTTTGACGAAAAAGAAAACTGGCGTCCGGGACACATCGAGCTGGCCGATCGCGCCAGCCTTCTCCTCATCGCGCCCGCGACGGCGAATATCATCGCTGAGCTTGCGCACGGACTCGCCGGTCACCCGCTGGCGGCCATCGCGCTCGCGACGCGGGCTCCCATCCTGATGGCGCCGGCCATGAATGGAAAAATGTGGGAACACTCCGCCACGCAGGAAAACGTCGGCAAACTGAAAGCGCGCGGCGTCGAGTTCATCGGCCCCGAGGAAGGAATGCTCGCGTGCGGATATGAAGGCGTGGGTCGTTTGTGGAAAGTGGATGACATCGCTTTCCGCGCGGAGTTTCTGCTGGCGCGTCAGGATAATTTGATCGCGTGAGATTTGTCGTTACCGCAGGTCCGACGCGCGAAGCGATCGATCCGGTTCGTTTCATCAGCAATCGGTCCTCGGGGAAAATGGGCTACGCGATCGCCGAAGCGGCCCTCGCGGCCGGACACAGCGTCACGCTGATTTCCGGTCCCGCCGCCGTCGCGCCGCCCGAAGGCGCGCAACTCATTTCGATCACGACGAGCGATGAGCTTTACGATGCGACCCATCGCGCGATGCCGGAATGCGACGTTCTCGTGATGTGCGCGGCGGTCTCCGACTACAAACCCGCAACGGTCGAGGCTCGGAAATTGAAGAAGCGCAAAACTCCGTTCGCGCTGGAGTTGATCCCGACGCGCGACATCCTCGCTTCGCTCCCGAAGGAGAACCGCCGCTACCTCGTCGTCGGCTTCGCGGCGGAGACACACGATCTGGAAGCGAACGCGCGAAAAAAACTTCGGAAGAAAAATTGCGACCTGATCGTGGCCAACGACGTCAGCCGAACCGATTCGGGAATGGAAAGCGATGAAAATGCGGTGACGCTTCTCTTTCGCAGCGGCGCTTTGCAAACAATTTCGCGCGCGTCGAAAAAAAATATCGCGCGCGAACTCGTGAAAATAATTTCAAAGATGTCAGAAAATTGTTTGACAAAAAAATCGTGATGATTACTGACACATGTAAGTGAAGTTAAAAAAATCCTTCACCAACCCACCGCGTTAGCGGATCGAAAGGGGGGATCGTCTCATGGCAGCAAAGAAAAAAGCAAAGAAAGCTCCGGCCAAGAAAAAGGCCGCCGCGAAGAAAAAGAAAC